>MDTF01017338.1_pt1 | contig 80066 bp, 57 predicted proteins | sample 811191 | NCBI WGS metagenome assembly MDTF01 (sample SAMN05326649, study PRJNA326480) | marine metagenome | isolation source: seawater | place: Southern Ocean | collected 2011 | reverse complement strand
GTACTACCATAAACGTGGTACTCGTATTTTACCAGTAAAAAGTGACCGTTTTACCTCATTGGTGCGATTGTCAAACAAGAGTGCCACCGATACATTTGCTCTATAATATTAAGAATAAATCTAAATAAAATGAAAAAACTAATACTATCACTATTTATAAGTTCAGGACTTTTTAGTTCTGGCAACGCACAATTAGACACTGTCTCTATTGGAGCTGGATATGCCAACACGGTTTGGTATAACTTAGACGACGACACAGAAACTTCTGTTGCAGGAAACAGCTGGGATTTAGGCTTCCAAATCAATGGGTTTTCAGGCGCTATATTAGCTAATACGGCTTATGGAGCTAATCTTTATCTATATCCGAAAGGTGCTATTGCAGACACTGCAACATTAGATACCAACGGTCTTTCTACTTGGACCCCTTGGCATAACCCATCGGACACTTGGAACAGCGGTGCTTTGAACAATGGAAGAACTGGAAGTGCAACTGATTTAGGTTGGGGAACATACAGCGTAATTACCCATCACATTACTGGAGATAGCCTTTTTGTTTGGGTTACTGCAAGCGGAGATGTCAAAAAACTGTGGATCTCTAGATTAGCCTCAGGTAAATATTACTTTACGATAGCTAATTTGGATGGATCAGGAAAAGTTCATAGAGTACTAGATAAAGATGATTTCCCTGGCAAGAACTTTGGCTATTACTCTATTTCTCAGGATAAAAACTTGAACCTTGAACCAAACGGAGTATGGCATTTAGTTTTCTCGAAGTACATTGAGTATGTTCCTACGCCATATAGTGTAAGTGGAATCAGAGCCAATGTTAACCTTGGGTTATCTAAAGCCGAAAACCTAGCTAATGCAGCAACTTTTGAAGATGTAAAAAGTTTAATGTTTACGGATAAAATAAACAAAGTGGGTTACGATTGGAAGTCTTACAATTTTGCCACTCGTGCCTATAACATAGAAGATAGCACAGCCTACTTCGTAAAAATGGACTCATTGAATTATTGGAAACTCGAAATGAATGGTTTTGGTGGAAGTAGAAATGGAAACTACATTTTTAAGAAGACAAAAATCGTTCTTGAGGCTGCTCCAAAAGACACTACTTCTATAGAAACATTTATTGATGAAGTAAGCACTGCAACAGGTTTTACTGTATTCCCTAACCCAAGTACTGACAAGCAAATTACACTAAGCTTAGACGCTATTGCTAATGAAGCGCTGTATCTAAATTTAGTCAGCTTAAGTGGTGCATTGGTTCACAATCAAAATATTGAAGCTTCAGCAATTCAGTCTGATATTCAATTGAATCTTAATCACTTGCAATCGGGTATTTATTTCCTTTCAATTTCGAATGAAAGCGGAAGCTCGATTCAAAAATTGGTCTTGCAATAATTAAATCCTACTGGTCGACTTCCTTTTTAAACATACAAGGAAGTCGACTAGTTTTTATTTAAATCATTATGAATAATAACAACGAAAAACAAGCACTGGAAGTTAACGCCAGTATAAATAATGTGGGTACAGAAAATTTCTTTACTCAGGTATTGAACGAACAATCTTCCAATGGAATGAGTAGAGTTTACATGGCTTTTAAACCAAGCTTGGTAACCAGCACGAAAACCAAAATCGATGTTCAACAATTCATTAAACTAAGGCCTTTGTAATGAACAAAGTTCTGTTATTAGCTCTTTTAATTACCTCAATAGGGTCGCAATCGCAAACCCTTTCTGTATTAAATATAGGCAGCGATCAGTACGATTTACCAATGATCGGTGCGTCGGTATCTATAGTATCAGGAGCTGACAAACCAGTTTATTTATCGACTAATAACTTAGGGGAAATTGATATTAAAAATCGTTTTAAAAATCAACAATACCCATTATTCATAACCATTTCATATATAGGTTTTATCACTCAAAACGATACGCTGACTGCACCCCAAAGTAAAACATACACCTTAGAAGAAAAAGCTTACCTGCGAGATGAAGTGGTCGTTACGGCGCAATACGCACCTACTTCAATAGAGAAATCGGTTTATAAAGTAAAGGTGATCAACAAACAGAAAATCGAACAAATGGCTGCGGTAAACCTTCGCGATGTGCTTTCCAATGAATTAAACATTAGACTTTCTCAGGACAATATTCTAGGTTCTGGTATGAGCATGCAAGGTATAAGTGGTCAAAACGTAAAAATCATGGTTGATGGTGTTCCTGTTATTGGACGATTGGATGGGCAAATTGACTTGAGTCAGATTAACCTTAATGAAGTAGAACGCATTGAAATAGTTGAAGGACCGCTAAGTGTAAATTATGGAAGTAACGCATTGGCAGGCACAATTAACATTATTACGAAAAAAGAAAACAAAGAAATATTTAGAATTGGTGTTTCTACTTACAATGAAAATATTGGGACGCACAACAACACGATTTATGGAAATGTTCGTTTGCTTAAAAATCACTCAATCGGCTTTTCCGCAGGTAGAAATTTTTTTGACGGTTGGAGTCCTGACGATACTTTTTGGCCGGATTATTCAGCTAAATTAGCAGATAGCGGTCGAGTAAAACAATGGAATCCTAAAGAGCAGTACTTCGGCCGTTTTCAATATCATTATAATCTTAATAAATCTCGAATAACCTATAAATTAGATTTTTACGAAGAGACGATTGAAAATCGAGGAGCTCCACAACGCACACCTACTTCGTTTATTGGATTCGACGATTATTACCACACCAAACGAATAGACAATGCTATTCTCGCAAGAGGAAGAATCAACAAAAATTGGAATTACAATTTGACGGGTGCCTATAATTATTTTCAACGTGTAAAGGAATCTTATCGTAAAGATTTGGTGAGTTTAGACAATAACCTGATTCCAGAAACGGGCCTAAATGATTCGCAAGACACCAGTAATTTTCAGCTCTTTATGTCAAGGGCAAGTATCTCATCCAATCGAGATTCTTCTTGGATAAATTATGAATTGGGCTACGATATTAACGTTGAAAGAGCATCTGGAAAACGAATCGCAAACGGAACTCAAGAAATGGGCGACTATGCTGTTTTTGCTTCTGCAGAATTCTTATTCTTGAGTCAAATAAAAGTAAAAACCGGTGCAAGATATGCCTACAACTCATTATATCAGGCTCCGATAACGCCTTCGTTAAATGCTCAGTATTTTAAAAACAACTACTCGTTCCGAGTCTCTTATGCTAGAGGGTTTAGAGCGCCTTCGCTCAAAGAGCTCTACTTTACTTTTAATGATATCAACCACAGTCTTTTTGGAAATCCAGATTTAACTGCCGAACGATCCAATAATTTTTCAGGCTCAGTTTCCAAAAAGATTTTAGTAAAAGAAGTACTCATTAAACCGGAAATTAGTGGGTACTACAACTTTATTTTTGACCGCATCGCGTTTGCACAAACCAGTGCAACCAGTGATTCACTCCTATATTTTAATGTTGGTGAAAACCAAACAAAAGGTGTTAATTCGGCCATTTCGGTATTGTACGATAATTTCAAAATTAACGTAGGAGGCTCCTATGTGGGCCGTTACAATCAACTTTCCACGGAGAATGATATTGCTGAGTTTAGTTACTCTGCAGAATTCAATGGAAGCGCTACCTATGTATTCAAAAAACCTAAACTAAATGTGAGCGCTTTCTTTAAACATCAAGGAAAATTACCTGGTTTTGGTTTTAATAGTGATGGAGAAGTAGCCGAACAAACCATTGAAGCTTATCAGTTACTAGACGCAACAATTTCTAAAGTTTTTTGGAGAAAACGGTTAACTCTTATGGTTGGCTGTAAAAACCTAATGAATGTGCAAAATGTTCAAGCTTCTTTAGCTGGAAATTCGGCGCATTCGGGTGGGGGACGATCCATCGCTATAGGCACTGGGCGTACTTTTTTTGTAAAACTGAATCTTGAATTTGCTAAAAAATGAACTACTTAAACCTTATCAAACTGTTTTCGTTTCTAATTACTTTAGGACTTTTAAGTTCTTGCAAAAAAGACGAATTGCCATTAACATCTCCTATTAACAGTATTACCAACCCAAATAATTCCAACGACCCAAGCAACCCAACTGACCTTAACAATCCTCAAGAACCCACCCCCAATATTTTATTTGTGAACTCTGTAGATATGGGAGAAGATTACGGTGATCAAATATGGTTTAGTTTGTCTACAAATAAGATAATAAAAACTAATTTGAGAACGGATTGGGATTTTTCATTCGACAATAGAGACGGAAAACACATTTTATATCTCAACTCAGCCACAATTCCTTCAGCTGCAATTAGTACTTCAAACGATATTATAACCTTGACAAACGATGTTGGATTAGACTATAAAAATGAGCATCATTCTGGAGCCTCAGATAAAATCGCCATTGGTGATATTTCTAATCTAAATTCAGTAATAGTTATCGATAGAGGATATACTCCAGATGGTTCGAAAATTGGTAAATGGAAAATTCAGATAACCTCAATAGGTGGAGATAGTTATACATTTAGCTATGCCGAGTTGAACTCAACCACCATTAAAACTGGCGTAGTAAAAACGAATAGTAGTTATAATCGGACAGCATTTTCATTCAGTACGGATACTGAAATACAAATTGAACCAGCAAAAGATGCTTACGACTTGTGCTTTACTCAGTATACCAATATATTTAGCGATCCTCCTCTTGCGTACTCGGTTAATGGAGTAATTATTAACTCGAACAACACATCCGTAGCCGAGGAGTTTACAACACCTTTTGAGAGTATTACTAAAACAAGAGCAGAAGGGCTCACCTATGCTGCCAACGTTGATGTCATTGGGTACGATTGGAAGCAATTCGATCTGCAAAACAATACTTATAATATTCAAACCAATCAAAATTACGTGGTAAAAACCTCCAACGGAGATTATTTTAAGATTCGATTTATCAGCTTTTATAACGAGAATGGAATAAAAGGTGCTCCCGGATTTGAATTTATGAAGCTTTAAAAAAAAACAATGGATAATGATTCTATAATAGAGCTGTCAAAGTACGACAATGGTTCGGTGCAATTCTGTACTGTTTGCAAACACTATTGTGTAGTTTTTGGAAATGCAGTTTTGAACTTTAATGTTGAGGAGCTTTATACTTTCAAAAAAATGCTGGATAAAGTAAAAAAACCAAATTTTAATGTGGAAATTAATCAAGAGATGAGGACCGTAATTTTTGCTCGGCCTACAACTATGGGCTTTTCGCTAAATGAAAATGAAGCGATTCTAGTAAATAAAATGATTCATGAGGCATTAATAATAGGGGAGGTCAAGGATTTAATTAGTGGTTAAGTTGAGGTAAATGTTTTATTTGAAAAGTTCAGCTACTAAGTATATTCTGTTCACTAATTCACCTGATTTGCTTAAAACCGAATCATGCTTTTCGGTAAATTCGATGCTTATAAACTGAGAATCTACATATAAATCAGTTAGAATTTCTTTGCTATACAATTTGAATCTATTATTCACAAACGGTAAGCCCAACATAAATTTCTTATCTGCAAAGGCAATAACCAGTTTACTCCCTGGTTTTAATACACGATAAATTTCTTTTAAAAACAGCCGTGGATTACTCCAAAAATATATTGTGTTTACGGTTAAAATTCTATCGAATGTGTTGACCCCGAAAGGAATATTAACACCATCATACATGATAAAAGAAGCTTGTTTTTGATTGGATTTATTTATCCTTATTGCCTCAGAATTCATAGTTTTAGAAATTTCAAGGCCAATATATTGCACAGTATTTGCTTTCCTGATTATATTTTTTACATGGCCACCAATTCCATGACCGACTTCAAGTACACAGCTATCTTCTTGAACATTCAATAGTTCTATAGAGCTACTGATCATTTGTGCATTTGAATCGTTCATTGTTGCACCAATTTGCAGTCCACCTTCACCGCTTGGGCAATTCAACTGTGACTCTATTTCAAGCAACTGTTTATAAGATAGATTCATAAGTATTAACTAAAGCTTTTCTAAAACTAATTTAGATTGATATTTTACATCAACTATCCAATTCATCAGCTCCTGTTGTCTAGAAACGTCCGATAGGTCAGAAACCAGTCCTTGGTGAACTACTTCGCCCTCTTTCAGAAAAACAATTTCATCGGCTATATCAAATGCATCGCACAAATGGTGAGTGAAAAATACTAGCGAAGTTCCAGTTTTCCGAACAATGTTTCCTATTTCCAGTCGTAATTCTGATTTTAGTGTTGTATCCAGATTACTAAATGGCTCATCAAGTAATAACAACTCTGGTTGCAAAGCAAGAGCCTTTGCAATGGCTAAACGCTGGGTTTGAAAACGGCTAAGCTCAGCTGGATATTTATCTGCAAACTCTTCCATTTTGATCAATTCTAATAGATACTTAATTGCAATAGATTTATCCGTTTTCTCGAGACCATGACCGATGTTCTGGTTGACCGTAAGATGCGGAAATAAGACATAATCTTGAAATACAAGGCTCGCACTTCTCCCTCGCGGTGGCACTATAAAAACGTCGTCGCTTACTACTCTATTTTTAATAGAAATTGTACTCGAGTTGGGGCGTTCTACACCCGCTATTAACCGAAAAAGCGTAGACTTACCAATGCCACTTTCGCCCAGTACCGCACAAATTTTTCCAGACTGTAATGAAAAATTACAGTTTTTCAATGCCCAATTTTCATTATCGCAGGTCATCGATAATAAATTAATGTCTAAGATTTTTTTCATACTTAAAAATTACTATTCATGTTGTCTATAATTCTGATTTATAGACCTTTAATTCATAGTCAAACAATTAATATTACAAATCGGAGTTTGGCCAATCAATAATTGGAATTGATTCATTTTGCTATCACGAATTTTAATATTGCTGGTTCCACACCGAAATTTAGTAGATGATTTATTATCGAAATAAGTAAATCTAATTTTTGCTTCTCTCTCACCAACCAGTGCCGACATGTCTATAGATCTCCTTACTTGTGTAAATGAATATGATGCTGTAACTGTAATTCTAGATCTAAAACTATTTAATCTTCCATTACTGCGATAAATAATTACCCAATTACTATCATACCAATCTTCAATTTTAACATTGACTTGACCTTGAAAATCAGGAAGAAATGCTTCAACCTTGAGTAGACTTAAATCAGTAAAATCCGACAGATAAAATGTTGGGCTATCCAATATGGAAGCATCCTGGGTGGTTACATACCACTGACTATCAAACATAGCGAAAGGAGGATCTAATGTAAAGGTTAAACCATTGCGAGAGTTAGGGTTATCCAATCTCCACGTCCCTTTGGTATTGTTATCAGTATTAACAGAGCAGCCCCGTTGATTTGCTATACTGTTGTTAATACCTTGGAAACTTTCAAACCAAACCGATTCGTACGTTAAGCTTGAATCGCAAGGAAAAATAACTCCAGCTAAACCAGAGACCAAGAAGTAGTTATTTGTAACAGATATGTCTCGAAAGCTAGACTTGTTTGAAAGGCTTTGAGAGTTAAAATTGAGACCTGCGTCGCTCGTCTTGAGTAATGTTCCTCTGTTCTTTGGATCGTAACCTACGAAGTCATTTTTACAATTAACACCATTTAGAAATTGCGCGTTACCGCTTGAGAGATACGTCCAAGTTGTTCCTCTATTTGTGGTTTTATGGATATTTTCACTTTGCCCAGCTAAATAACCAGTCATACGATCTATAAATTCTATTAATGTCCGAGTAGTGCCTCCTTTATTTCTAGCAGCAGAAACAATCCACTTGAGGCCTCCGTTAATTCTTTTCATTCCACTAACAACTCTAATATAACCGTTATAAGAGTCAACAAAAGTGGAGTCAAACAATAAATGTATAGAGCTTACCGTTGACAAGGATATTCTTACGTCAGTGGTTCTAAGAATTCTAAGCTCATTGCTATATGCTCCTGAAAAGTCGATGGAATTGGAAATGACTTTGATGTCCAAAAGGTCAACAGTAACTTTAGAAGGCAGTTTTAACCAGTTGGTGCAAAGCTCTATGGCTTTTATTATAATGTCGCTTGTGTCATAAGCATAGCCCACACTATCGCTCGTAAACCAAATCCCTATTAAGCCTTTGGTTACACCAGTTGAAAGCTTATCCCAGGACTTGTATTTAGCATCTTTCAGTGGGTTAATTGCATGATAAACAGACATATAATCCGTTCCGAAAGGAGCGATATGTAAAGACCATAATGTCTGATTTTCTCCAGATAATTGACCTTGGTAGTGCCCATAAACAGATGGTACAGAAAGAATTATTAATATGATATTTAAATATAAAGCTCGCACTGTTATTTTTATTTAGACTAATTAAAGATAACGACGCAAATGTAGTCTCTATAAGCAGTTGAAACTAGAAAATATAGTACCATAGATGAGGTAAATTATGTACCACAAATCAGTTAATAGATTTTTGTAAAATCAGCTTTTCCTACCATGATATCGCTAACAGATAACTAATTATGGCAATAACAGTCCATACAAATAGTTTAACTATTCATGTTTTATGAAGCTTTAATAATGGGAGAGGTTCACGATTTGATCAACTAAAAATTACTGCAGGGTCTCCTTCAAAATTGCTTCCAATTCCTCAGCATTTAAATATCCATCGTATTGAAATACAATTTCGTTTTTAGCATTTAAAACAACCAATGCAGGGTAATTGAGTTTGCCATTTATTGTTCCCAATTGCTTGGCCAATTCGTGCACACCAGTTTCGTTTCCAGTAGGCTTATACTTAAACGTTCTTCCTCGATACTTTATGTCCGTTTTAGATTCTGCATCTAATTCAATGAAGTAAAAGTGGTTAGTTAGTAGCTTGACAATTGTTTCATTCTTGAGAGTAGTGCGGACCATTTTGTGGCAGTACTTACACCAATCTGTTCTTATAAACACGAAAACATTCTTATCGTCTTGAATTTCGATACTATCCAATCGCTCAAAAGATATTTTTTGAATTTGAGTATAACCCGCTTCAGGATTTAAAAACACAACGCAACCCAACAGGATAACTATTTTTACGAAATACCTCAACTATTTATCAAAAGTAAATCGAATACCAAAAAAGCCTCGAATGCCTTGATTTGGACCATAAACGTAGGTAGGATCAAAAGTAAAAGCGTAGGGGTTACTTGCTGTCTGAATTACCTCACCACCTGGAGTAAACGCAACATTTTTATCAAAAGGATCATTGGTTCTCGCAATTAACCCAGCATCTCCAAGATTTGTCCAAGGCACCCAATTCAGCAAGTTTTTTGCACCGCCATAAATTTCCAATCCGTTAGCAAATATCTTGGTCAATTGAATGTTCTGAATGCTCCACCAAGGCGAAAACTCTGGTCTTGGGTCTTCAGCTCCTAATAATGGCAATTTCATTGGCCCATATAAATTTCCAGTATAATCGACCTTTACATTCAACTTTACAAAGGTATAACCTACAGACCAAGTTCCTGTATACTGCTCAGTAAGTTCTTGTTGTTCTTTTAGACCATTTTGAACGCTATAAACGTCCATAACAGTACCTCCAGCCATTAACGATAAATTTTTATAGGTTGCATCTACATTCAACGAAAAACCATTCGATACGGCATGACCGTCTAAGTTATCGTAGATAATTTTATTTGGGTCCGTATCGTAGTCGGGGAAAATCTTATTGGTGAAATAAGTATAGAATAACGAGCCATCAAGCCCAACATACCAATCATTTTTTGTAAAGATTTTCTTGACGTAATTGATGTTTCCGTTGTAAGAGGTTTCTGGATTTAAGTCGGAAAGAAACTCCACTTTTCTGGCTCCAGTAAGTGCAGCATGATCTTCTGTAAACACATTGGCAACTCGGTAGCCTGTTCCAAAACTAAATCGAAGAATATTGCTTTTATTTTTTGAAGTCCATTTGTAATTGAATCGTGGCGTAAAGATATTGCCGTGAATGGAGTTGTAATCATAACGCATTCCAAGGAGCACTTTATTGTATTCATTAATACTGATTTCGTCTTGAATAAAGATTCCAGGAAGAAATGTATTAGCTGGGGCATTCTGAGGGTTTAAACTATCTGAAGTCGCAGTTGCTGGAGTATTGTCGTCGTAATAAGTGTAACGCATTGCAGCTCCGAACAGTAGGTCGTTTTTCTCACCGAGTTCCTTGTTCCAAGTAAGTTGACCAAAACCAATTTTTTGGTCCGCTATGTAAATGGTGTTTCCATAAACCGAATTTTGGTCGTGTGAGTTTGCGCTAAACATAAGTATTACACGCTCTTTGATTGGTAATTGGTAAGTTCCTAAAAGCTCCCAGCGACTGGTGTAGATACTCTCGCCATAAACCTCATCTCCACCACGATGATCATCAGCATTCCAGTCCATTTCACCACCAAAACGGTCTTCATAAACATAACGTCCAGCAATAGAAAAAATGCGATTTTCCTTTCGTTTTATATTCCATTTATTAAAAACTGAAATTCGATTTTGTAAGGTTACATCAGTAAAGTTATCGTTGTTATTATCTATTCGGTTATTGAAATTGAAGTAGTTTACTCCTACCAGTGCATCTGCTTTTTCACCCGCTTTGAATTTAGTAGCAATATCAGCGTTAAGTTCGCCCCATGTGGTCGTGAAAATATCGGCAGAAAACAAGGCTGCATTATCGGGGTTTTTTGTGATTACGTTAATCAATCCACCAACGGATTCAGACCCGTATAATGTTGATGCTGGTCCTTTTACTATTTCTACTCTTTCGATAAGCGACTGTGGAATTCCACTCAACCCATATACAGTAGATAAACCACTCACTATAGGCATTCCATCGATAGTAACCATTGTATAAGCTCCCTCCAAGCCATTGATATGAATATCGCCGGTATTACAAACTGCACAATTTATCTGGGGTCGAACTCCGTTTACATTCTGCAAAGCTTCGTAAATAGACGGGGTTGGATTCGATTTAAAAAATTCGGCGCTGTACACTTCAACTGGAACCGGACTCTCTAACCTAGACATCGGCTTCATTGTTCCAGAAACAACAATTTCATTCAGTCTAGAAAGATCTGGCTTTAGCTGTATATCAATATTTTGTTTGGAGTTGGCAGCAGCGGTTATCGTTTTTATAGATTTTATGTATGAAATAAAGGAAGCAACTAATTCGTATTTTCCAGCTGGAATATTGTTGATGATATATTTTCCGTTTTCGTCAGTTGTTGCTCCAAGGCTAGTTCCTTTTAAATAAACATTGGCATAAGGCACCACATCATTGGCATCTGTAACTTTTCCGCTGATTACGGCATTCTGAGCAAACAGATTGGTTGAGAATAAAAAGGAGACTATAACTAATGAAATATATTTCATGATACTTTGTAGTGTTTTGTTTGTTAAACTATAATTGTTTCAGTTTGCAAACGTAATAAGTTAGCCTTAACTAACAATATAAAAAGTAAAATTATTTTTATAAAATGATTACGGCTGTAAACAATATAAGAACTGGATTGGCCAGCTCTAAGTTTACACAAACGAAAAAAGCCTCAATATTTTCAGATTAAAGCTCTTTAATTCTATAATTATAGCCGGAGAGACCCAGTTCTAATTCCTTTGGTCGCTTAGTATAAATTTCTTGTCTCTCAAAATTTGAAGACCTACTTAAAAACAAAAAAAGAACCTTCAAATTAATGAAGAGTCTTTCCATAAGTAAAGGCGGAGAGACTCACTTCGACTTCCTTTGGTCGCTCAGTATAAACTTCTTGTCTCTCAAAATTTTCAATACTGGTTATAAATAAAAAAAGACCCTTCAAATTAATGAAGAGTCTTTCTATAAGTACAGGCGGAGAGACTCGAACTCTCACACCTTGCGGCACTAGATCCTAAGTCTAGCGTGTCTACCAATTCCACCACGCCTGCATATTTTAAAGAACTCCCGAAATAATTTTATAATTGTTTTCGGGCGGCAAATATATGATTTTCCTATTCTTATTAAATCTCTTTTTTGCAACTTAATTAGGAAAGATATTTATTGACAATTCCTTTATAAGTTTTATCAAAGTAGTGACTAAAATCCTGTTCCCTCGAAATTCAAAAAACTACATTTGGAGGCATAAATTTGCGCCAATGCTAAGTATAGATCCAAAGGAAATTTCAGTTCCCAAATTACATGGTTATTTGTTGAGTGCTGTAGCACCAAGACCCATTGCCTTTGCGAGTACTGTTAATGCTGATGGAGATGTCAATTTATCTCCTTTTTCCTTTTTTAATGTATTTAGTGCAAACCCTCCCATTGCTATTTTTTCTCCTGCGCGAAGGGGAAGGGACAACACAACTAAACATACTTACGAAAACGTAAAGGAACATCCAGAGGTGGTTATCAACATTGTTAATCATTCCATCGTGCAGCAAATGAGTTTGAGTAGCACAGAATATGCAAACGGAGTTAATGAATTTGAAAAAGCTGGTTTAACTATGCTTAAGTCAGATTTGATCGCCCCGCCTAGAGTAGCTGAATCACCCGTTCAATTGGAGTGTAAGGTGATTGAAGTTAAAGAATTAGGTTCGAATGGAGGTGCTGGAAATCTTGTGATTTGTGAAGTAGTACGAATTCATATTAAAGAAGAATTTTTGGATAGTGAAGGAAAACTGGATACTAAAAAGTTGGATTTGGTAGGAAGAATGGGCGCAAATTGGTATGTTAGAGCTAGTGAAAATGCCTTGTTTGAAGTGGCTAAACCCTTAACTACTTTAGGAATTGGAGTTGATAAGATTCCTTCAGATATTCGGAATTCAAATATTCTGACAGGAAACAATTTAGGACAATTAGGGAATGTTGAATCTGTGCCTGATGAGACTGCGGTGAATGAGTTTAGGCTAATAGAACTGAGTGATGTTTTTCAGGAATTTGAGGATAATGCGCCTAAACTAGAAGTTGAATTGCACAAATTGGCAAAACAATATTTAGAAGAAAAGAATGTAGAAGCAGCATGGAAAACCTTGCTGGCTTTTAATAACGATTAACAAACGAAAAATGAATGAGGATGCATCCTCGCAAAACAAAAACAAAATGGAAGTTTCAGGAAAAGTTAAAATGATTGGGGAAACTCAAGAATTTGGAAGTAACGGATTTAAGAAAAGAGAAATGGTAGTTACTACCAATGAGCAGTATCCGCAGGCGATTATGATTGAGTTTACCCAAAATAATACTGCTTTATTGGATAGTTTTAAAGTAGGTGATGACGCAACAGTGCAAATCAACTTAAGAGGAAGAGAGTGGACCAATCCACAAGGAGAAATAAAGTATTTTAACAGTGTGAACGGTTGGAGAATCGCTAAAGGTAGCGGGCAAGCTGCACCAGCTGCTGCACCAGCTGCAATGCCAAATATTCCTGCTCCTAGTGCATCTGATGCAAAAGGAAATAGCGCTGAAGAAGAGGATGATTTACCATTCTAGAATTAGTTCTCTATCGTCGTTACCGCGAAAACGGGAATTTCGAAAATAAAAGATATTAAAAAGGGTGCATTTGCACCCTTTTTTAATTTTATAACTGACTATAATTCCAAAATGATCAGCTTGCCACAACTCGCTCTTAGGTTATCTTACTTGTTTCTCTTACTTGCATTCAATGGATATGCTGAAAATAAATTCAGCATGACAGGTACTTGTTTTTAGAAACTTCTTTTCATTGCATAAATTTCAGAAGAACTATTTTAGCGGCATGACATTCAGCGATCGGTTTATAAATGTGGTTAAAGCAGTTCTGCCTGCTCCATTTACAATTGCCGTCTTACTTACCGTATTTACCTGGTTCTTGGCTTTCTTTTTTGGAAACTATGAAGGAGGATTGCCACAACGGTTTTTAGCAGTAGCAATTTCTTGGGAATCTGGCTTATGGAATAATAGTTTGCTCGTATTTGCTATGCAAATGATGCTTATGCTTTTATTGGGTCATTTGTTGGCTCTTTCAAAACCAATAGATAATCTTATTCAAAAGGCACTTTTTTATTGCAAAGACAGCGCTTCATCTGCAGCTACGGTCGTTTTTTTGACCATGATTGTAGGACTATTTAACTGGGGGCTTGGATTAATTTTCGGAGCAATTTTCGCTCGAAAAGTAGGGGAGAAGTTCTCAAGATTGAATCGGCCATTAAATTATCCGTTGATTGGCGCTGCTGGATATGCGGGACTTATGGTTTGGCACGGAGGATTGAGTGGTTCGTCACTTACCAAGGTTGCTGAAGCTGGACATTTAAAAACCTTAGTAAAAGATTTTAATTCAGAACTAGCATTTACACTACCTGACCAAATCACTTTTGCAGAAACTGTTTTCAGTCCAATGAACTTGCTAGTATCAGTTGCACTTTTAGTCATTATTCCATTGGTGTTTTTTAAGTTGGGGAAAACAACCCAAACTAGTATTCCAAGTTTACTTACCAATGAAAAACCAACTGTAAAAATTGCAATAAATGGAGCAGAACGATTAGATTATTCAAATTGGGTAGGAATTGCTTTTGGCTGCATTGTATTAATGGTGACTCTATTAAAACTGTTCCTTCAGAACAACGGGGACATTCTGTCTTTTTTTACTCCAAATAATATCAATCTACTTTTATTGAGCTTGGGTTTGTTGTTTCATCAAAACTTCACTGCATTTTTAAAAGCGATGGAATCTGCAATAGGTGGTGTTTCAGGAATTCTAATTCAATTCCCTCTCTATTTTGGGATAATGGGTATGATGAAAACCAGTGGATTAGTTGATGTTTTGTCTCATGGAATGGTTTCCATATCCAATGAAACGACTTACCCGATTTTTACTTTTATCTCAGCAGGAATAGTAAACATATTTGTTCCAAGTGGAGGAGGACAGTGGGCAATTCAAGGGCCTATTATAGTGCAAGCAGCAAGTGCTTTAGGAGTGTCACTTCCAAAGAGTATAATGGCGTTAGCTTATGGTGATCAGCTGACTAATATGCTACAACCTTTTTGGGCATTGCCATTGTTGGGGATAACTGGTTTGAAGGCAAAAGAAATATTACCTTATACTTTGGTGTTGTTTGTTTTAGGGTCGGCTATATTCTTACTTGGGTTATTGGTGTTTTAGAGGAATTCAAAAGCTGAAGGTCCAACCTTTAAATCATATAGACATCATGCAAATGCGCCATTGTACAGAATATGTAATCCATACAGTTTAAAATACTTAGTTTTTTATTTACTTCCAGTATGGTCCTTCAGGAGTTGTTCCTGTGGTTGGAATAGATTTTAAAAAAACGACGTCCTTTTCGACCCTCCTGAAATAGAATTTACCAACTAATAGTGCTGGTTTTAACTCAAAATTGCAGAATAATTTTCCTTATTGATTTGTTGGATAATCTAAATTGATACGATTAAAAAAGGACAGAAATCTGATCTTCCACACGCTGTGTTATCATACTAACTATACGCTTTGATATTTCTTTGGAGTTTTCATTATAAAAATCTAATTCTTCAATCGTGAAATACGCAATCACCGAAGAAAGTAAATGATTTTTTAAACGTTGATCTTCCTTTACCGATTTTCTAATAATTTTTTTCTGTTCTAGTGCGTTGTACGCATTAAACAATGGCTCTCTAGTTTTTATGTAATTCTTGAGATTGTAGAGAATAAATTGATTCTGAAATTTTAAAATTGGTCTTAAGGTTTTGCTCTGAAAAGCCTCAACTTTTTTCAAATTATCAGAATTAAAATCAACGATAGGGCGAAGCTTTAACAGGTCTGAATCTCTAGTCATTTACAGTTTTTCTTTAAGACAAATCAAACTAAAAATTAGTTCCATTATTTAATTCCTTCTTTTTGATTTTTAACGTATAGATAAAGGCTACTTTTGCAGCCAATTTTAGAAAAATGGAAGCAATTAGAAATGTGGCAATTATCGCCCACGTAGACCACGGAAAAACAACTTTGGTTGACAAAATACTCCACCACTGTGAACTCTTTAGAGAGAACCAGGAAACGGGAGACTTGATTTTAGATAGCAACGATCAAGAAAGAGAACGTGGAATCACTATTTTCTCAAAGAACGTTTCGGTAACCTATAAAGGAACCAAAATCAATATTATTGATACTCCTGGTCACGCCGATTTTGGTGGTGAGGTAGAGCGTGTGTTAAACATGGCTGATGGTGTGCTTTTATTGGTAGATGCTTTTGAAGGCCCTATGCCTCAAACGCGTTATGTACTTTCTAAATCTTTAGAATTAGGATTGAAGCCAATCGTGGTAATAAATAAAGTTGATAAACCAAATTGTAGACCTGAAGAGGTTCATGAAATGGTTTTTGATTTGATGTTCAACTTAGATGCTACAGAAGAACAATTAGATTTCTCTAGTGTTTATGGTTCTGCAAAGGATGAATGGATGAGTTTAGATCCTTCAGATAAAACAGATAACATTGAGCCATTATTAGATATGATTCTGGATAAAGTTCCAGTTCCAGAAATAGCGCCAGGTACGCTTCAAATGCAGATTACCACTATTGATTATTCTTCTTATGTCGGTAGAATAGCAATTGGTAGAGTTTCTCGTGGCACTATGAAAGAAAATATGCCAGTTAGTTTGGTTAAGCGTGATGGTAGTATTATAAAATCAAGAACTAAGGAGCTTTTTACTTTTGACGGTTTATCTCGTAAAAAGGTAACTGAAGTTCCTGCAGGAGATTTGTGTGCTTTAACCGGAATTCCTGAATTTGAAATTGGTGATACCATTGCCGATTTTGAGTCACCAGAAGGAATGAAAGCTATGAGCATTGATGAGCCTACAATGAGCATGATGTTTACCATTAACAATTCACCATTCTTTGGTAAGGAAGGAGATTTTGTTACTTCTCGTCATTTGAGAGATCGATTGATGAAAGAAATGGAAAAGAATTTAGCACTTAAGGTTGAGGATACTTCTTCTCCAGATCAGTTGATGGTTTATGGACGTGGAATTATGCACTTGAGTGTATTGATTGAAACCATGCGAAGAGAAGGTTACGAATTACAAGTAGGTCAACCTCAAGTAATCATAAAGGAAATTGACGGAAAAAAATCTGAGCCAATGGAATTAATGACCATTGACGTTCCAGAAGCAAGTTCAGGAAAGGTTATTGAGTTGGTAAATCAACGTAAAGGTGAAATGGTAATCATGGAGCCGAAAGGTGATTTGATTCATTTGGAATTCAATATTCCTTCAAGAGGAATTATTGGACTTAGAACAAGTATTCTTAACGTGAGTGCTGGTGAGGCTATTATGGCGCACCGCTTTACAGGTTATGAAGCATGGAAAGGAGATATTCCAACTCGTAAGAATGGTACTTTGATTGCTTTAGAAACTGGAATGGCTATTCCTTTTGCTTTGGATAAGTTGCAAGATAGAGGTAAGTTCTATATTGCTCCAGGAACTGAGATTTACGAAGGTCAAATTTTAGGAGAGCACATTCGTGCAACTGATTTAACTATCAATATTACGAAAACGAAAAAGTTAACGAACATGCGTACTCAGAGTACTGATGATAAAGTTCGTTTGGCTCCCCCAATTATTTTTTCTCTAGAAGAAACATTGGAATACATTCAAAAAGATGAATACGTTGAGTTTACTCCAAAGAGTATTAGAATGCGTAAAATCAAATTGAAAGAAAACGAAAGAAGAAAGAATAACTAAGGTTAGTCTAAAATTTTATTAAAGCCGTATTCATTTGTTTGGATACGGCTTTTTTTTATGGGTTTAAATTAAGGTTTGGCAACTTCTTTCCAGAAGATAGAAATATAATTTTCGCTTAAGGAGTCTTCTTCCTATTTAGCGTTTTAGTTTTAAGATCTGGGATAAAGCCAAATTCTCAAGTAATGTTTCATAAACCCAATTGCTTTTTCTTGACTTGATTCTTTCAGAATTAATTGCTTTTGTAAGCCAAGCTCATATCGCCTCGCTATCAATAGTGTAGATGTCGATTTTCATAATTCAAAAAAAGAGCCAAACATTTACCAATCTTTATTTTTTAATAGCTGTACTTTTAAATCTTAAAACCTAAAATCATGTTCAAAAACAAGACAGTCTTTATAACAGGTGCTTCTCGTGGAATCGGCAAAGCAATAGGGTTGAAATTAGCTGAAGCAGGAGCGAATATTGTTGTAACCGGTAAATCAACAGAACCACATCCCAAACTAGCGGGGACTATACACACTAGTGCTCAAGAAATGAAAGATGCCGGTGGTGATAGCTTAGCCATAGAAATGGATGTGCGGTATGAAGATCAAGTGGAACTAGCGCTGAAAAAAGCTGCTGATCATTTTGGGGGAATTGATATCGTAATTAATAATGCCAGTGCTATTAATCTTAGTGATGCTCAGCACTTAGAGATGAAGCGTTTTGATTTAATGCATCAGGTCAATGTGAGAGGAACCTATATGACTAGTAAGATTGCGATTCCATACCTTAAAGTGGCAGACAATCCACATATTTTAAACCTAAGTCCACCTTTGAATTTTGAATCGAAATGGTTTGGTCCGCATTTAGGATATTCAATTGCTAAATATGGAATGAGCTTATGTGTTTTAGGCTTAGCAGAAGAATTAAAACCATTGGGGATAGGTGTAAATGCGCTTTGGCCTAAGACAGTTATCGCCACTGCTGCAGTCCGAAACTTATTGGGAGGAGAGGAAGTTATAAAACGAGCTAGAATACCCCAGATTGTTGCTGATGCAGCATTTGAGATTTTGAGCAAACCAAGTAGAGATACGTCAGGAAACTATTTTATAGATGAGGAAGTACTTTCGAAGGCTGGAGTAGCGGACTTTGATCAATATCAGCAGGTGCCGGGAAATGATTTGTTACCTGATTTCTTTATTTAAGAAACTCGTTTAAAACATTTTCAGTAATTTGAGATATTACTGGATCATCATTAATACATGAAGTGTAAGTAATAGATCCTACAGAAAAAACTTTACCGCCATTGTTATTTTCATAGTATGTCATATCTGCGCCGCCATTATTAGAATTTGTACCTTTAGCTAAATGAATAATATTTGTGGGTGAAAAGTTTGTGATTTTATCGGTTTCATGGCCAGATGCACCGTCTCTTCCGCAAGACTCTCCAAACGTATCATCGTTTTTAAGGTTAGTATTCGAATATACCCAATGTGAAGCATTTTTTACCTTGTATGGCTTATAGGTGTTGTAGCCTCTTCTATCGTATTGAACTCCGATCAGGGATGATTCATGGAGTTCCAAGTCTCGCCAGAGTCCACCTTGGCTTTCTTCATAAAAATGAGTTCCTCCAGTCTTTCGAGTTTCTAGAATTTTCAAGAGAGGGTTAAAAACAACCTTAGAATAAATTCCATTTGCACCCAAATACATTAAATGTCCACCTTCGTTTATATATTCTAAAAGAGCGCTGTACATTTCTTGAGAATAATATTCTGGGTGTGTTTGAATTATAATCGTTTTATACTTTTTTATATCATCTGGCGATTCATGTAAATCAACATCAGAAAATTGATCATACGCATAGTTGTTTTGTTCTAACCACTTTACTAAATGAAGCTCAGAACCAGTTAAATGAGAGTTTTCGAAAGGACTTGCCGATGGGTTTGGTCTAAGAAAAGCTATATTTTCGGAAACGGGAGACTCCTCTTCAATTCTGTTAGTATAGAAAGATCCACCACCCCAATCATTATAGGCACACCAGGTAAATGTTGATGCGATTAAAGCAATATCACTCGTTTTTGAAAAAGGTTTTACAATAAATGTAATCCAAGAAGAACCGTTTTCATTTTCAATTTTAGCGCTATAATATCCAGTTCGAAGACTTCCTGAGAGTGCGTAATTAAAAGTTGAATTCCAGTCGCAACCATGTGAATAGGAGTAGCATAGGTAGTTTTGAATTGCACCATCATTCCGGTTTTCCGAATAAATTAATTGTTGGTTTTGACCAAAGCGATATAACTCAAATGAATAAGAAGGGGTTCTGCTATGGATGTAAAAAAAGACTCTCTCCCCAACTGCATAGCTTTGTTTATCTGTATATCCCTCAATATTAGAATTATTTCGGATAAGTTCTTTGGGGTTGCAAGACCTTTCAAAGTTTATTATCGGAGGCAATCCAGTCTCAATATCGGCTTCATTTTGGGCCACTAACCTTTGACTATAATCTGCTGACTCTTTATTGCACGCAATATTTATAAATGCAATAATAACCAGAACTGTTTTGATGATATTTCTCATTTTAAAATTATTCTACATCCGGCAACCAGCCTGGAGTATAACTAACCCCAGCCGCCTTCAATTGATTTTGAATATCAATTATTTGAGTTTTTATTGATTCCAGTTCATCTTGTACAAAAGTCAAACCTTCTTTAGCGATAGTGACTTGTTCTCGTTGAGTTGAAGTAGGATTAGAGGTAGTTCTCCATAGGTAATAGACAACTGTTCCTAATCTGTTGTTTATTGAAGGAGCAGTTTCAAACTCATGTTTAGAAACACTGTTATCGCCATAAAGTTTTATGCTTAAGTTGTTTAATTGATTGTCAATCTGTGTTAGATTTTCAATCAACGTTATATCCGCTTTTGGTGTGGCAATTACAGCTTGGTGTAAATACTCAGCTCTTTTGCTAAAGTCGCTATTTACCTTATTCAGTTTCCCTAATTGGTTTCTTGCATTTGCTACTTCTTGTGCAAATTTTTCAATTCCACTTCTGTCATAGCCCATTTGTTTATTGATTTCTAAAAACTTGAGTCCAAATTCCTGTGAACCAGTCAATTCAGTAACTTCTCCACGGACAACTTGGAAACCCTTTACAGAGTATTTCCCTGGTAAAGCCATTCGTCCGAAATCATAGCCTTGATAGATGTTTTTTGGTTCTTTGGATGTTAAGCTAATCGGAGATTGGGATTCGTAACGTAAATCCCATAAAACGGAGTTTATTCCCGAAACTGCAGGTTGTTTTAATCTTCGCAATACGTTTCCTGAATTATCGCTAATCTCAAATAAATAGTAGGGATCGTTTTCATCGTCCTCTGCTCGCATTTCATCGAAACTAGGATAGGTTATATCGGTATTGTTTTTCGCTTGTTTTTTTTCTATTTCTAAACGTTTTGCTTTCAAAGACTTTGGTGCTTCTTTTACGAAGTACTTAATTTCAGCTCCAATTCTGGGATTAGGAGTAGTGAAGTATGATTCTCCTTGAAAGGTTTTTCCTCTTCGTCCAAGTCTTGAGCCTTCTATATACATTTCAGCATCTTTAATGGCAAAGATTTTTGCAGGACCATCTGCAAGCAAATCTTCAGTAATTTCTCTAAGAGGAGCGTAATTATCAAGGACATAAAACCCTCGACCAAATGTGGCCAATACCAAATCATTTTCACGTTTTTGAATCTCCATGTCCCGAACAGCAACTGTTGGAAGTCCTGATTTCAATTGGGTCCATTTAGTGCCGCCATCGACCGTTACAAAAACACCAAATTCAGTTCCTGCAAACAATAAATTAGGATCGACATGATCTTCAGCGATACAATAAACAGAGCCCCTTTCGGGTAAGTTGCCAATGATTGAAGTCCACGTAGCTCCCTTGTCTCGTGATCGGTAAACGTAAGGCTTGAAGTCGCCGTTCTTGTGATTATTGAATACTGCATAAGCCGTACTTTCACTGTGCTGAGAGGCCAGTAACATGTTCACATAAGTTTTAGAAGGAACTCCCTCTATCGATTCAATTTTTTTCCAAGTGTTACCAGCGTCAGTTGTAATTTGAATCAATCCGTCATCAGTTCCTACATAAAGCAAGTTCTCGAGTTTAGGAGATTCTGAGAGCGCCACAATATTTCCGTAAATGGTCGTCGATTTATTTTTAGCAACAGCGTCCATACTCCACACCTTTCCCATAACAGGCAAAGTATTGCGATCTATTTGACGTGTTAAATCACCACTAATAGCCTTCCAGGTGTTTCCTTGATCATCAGATTGGAATACTTTGTTTGCAGCAAAATACAGACGCTTATGGTTGTGCGGTGAAATGATTAGAGGAGCATCCCAATTCCATCGAAAAGCTGCTTCATCTTTTTTAGGTTGAGGTTTAATATCAACCGTTTCACCAGATGCCTTATCGTAGCGCACCAAATAGCCATACTGACTTTGAGCATAAACAATATTTGGATCCGTTGGATCAATTGCTGATTCAAATCCGTCTCCACCTTTAGTGACAAACCAATCCGAATTTACAATTCCTCGCTTGTCATTCGTTTTAGAAGGACCCATTAACGAGAAATTATCCTGTGTTCCACCTGCGATATTATAGAATGGTTCAGCGTTATCTAATGCTACTTTGTAAAATTGGGTGATCGGTAAATTGGGTTTGAATTGCCATGTGGAAGCAGCATCAAAACTTTCATAGATTCCACCATCGCATCCCATCAAGTAATGATTTTTGTTTTTGGGGTTAATCCACATGCAGTGATTATCCACATGTTTACTTTTTTCGCCCAGTTTTTTCCAAGTTGTTCCACCATCGTTTGAAACTTGAGCCCAAGTATCCATACTATAAATTCGTCCTTCAATATGAGGGTCACAAACCAACTCGACATAGTAGTTTCCACTTGAAGCATATTTATTTACTTTTTTCCAGCTGGCGCCACGATTTTCAGAGCGATATAACCCCTGATTTTTCTCAGTAGCTTCAACCATAGCATACAATACATCTGGATTTTGAGGTTCAATTGCCAAAGCGATTCTTCCGACATCTCCTTTAGGTAGACCATTCTCTAATTTATTGAAGGTTTTTCCACCGTCTGTTGATTTGTAAACTGCCGATTCTGGACCACCGCTGATATAGGTAAAGACATGTCTTCTGCGCTGGTGAGCCGCTGCGTATATCACATCTGGGTTTCTAGGATCAAAATGAATTTCGTTGAACCCGGTATGCTCACTAACTTCTAAAATGTTGTTCCATGTTTCACCACCGTCTTCTGTTAAGTAAATTCCTCTATCACCACCAGTGCTCCAGAGAGGACCATAAGCTGCCACAAGCACACGATTAGAGTTTCTAGGATCGACTTTAATCATTCCAATATGTTCTGAATTTTTAAGTCCTACATTCTTCCAAGATTTTCCACCATCATCTGATTTGTAAAGACCATCGCCATAAGCTACCGAACGTTGATTATTGTTTTCACCAGTACCCACCCAAATCGTATGCGGATTACTTGGGTCAATGGTAATGCATCCAATGGAAGAGGAGCCTTGTTTGTCAAAAATGGGCTCGTAAGTGGTGCCCCAATTTTCGGTTTTCCAAACACCACCTGCAGCTGAAGCCACATAATAGGTGCCCGGTATTTTTTCGTTTATAGCAATATCTGCAACTCTTCCTGAGGTTAATGCCGGACCAACTGCTCGGAATTTAAATGAAGAAAGTGCGCCACTGTTGAGTTTTGAATCGTCTTTCTTTTCGTTGGTTTCTATCTCTTTAGCTGAGAAGGCGGAATTAGACAGAAAAAATGATAATATTATTAGGCCTAAATATTTCATGTTTAGATTTTAAAAAAATAGTAATACTACCGGGTTCAATTAATAATTAAGCAAAGAACATGATAATTGATAAAAAGTAATGTTGAGGTTATTCTTCAATTTTCAGCACATAAGCATCGAGTTGCAGGTTTTTAATAGCTGGCAACATGCTTTCAGCTTCCTTTTCCGATTTATAGGGTCCGACATAAACCTTATACATTTCGCTTCCACCAGGAAAATATTTAGGAATCCAATAAATTCCAGCATCATAACCCAATGCTTCAAGTGTACTATAATTCGTATTTGCAAGCGGTTTTTTAGAATTTGCACTAAAGGCAATAATCCAACTTGGTATTTCAAATTCACCCTTTTTACGAATGATTTTTGTTTTAATTGCCTCTTTTTCTTGATCAGGTGAGCTTTTATCAGAAAACCCTTCTCTGGCCTCTTTCATTTCAGATTCCATACTATTTTCAGTAGAGAGCTCTGTTTCCTTAGAATTATTCGTTCCCTTATTTCCCATGGATTCAAAACCGTCACCAATCGCTCCCGCTTGCGGAGCTGCTTCTAAGCCCTCAATAGATTCATTATCATAAAGGGCATCTGTGCTATTTGACCCGTTAGATTTAAGCCCGTCATTTTTAATGGAATCATCGGATTTTTCTGTTGCTTCTTTTTCCATTATTGAAGAAATGATAGTATATCCCAAGGTAATCAATCCAATCAAAATTAAAACGGCAATAATTATTCCTAGCAGCTTACTTTTTCGACTTGTCTTGTGTGAATTGTGTTTTTTTACTGGTGGAACAATAGGAGGGGGTGTTACCGGTGGAGTACTTTTAGTATTTTCTTGTCTAGGTTCAGGTTTTTTTTCTACCGGTGAAGATACTGCGATAGGTTCTCGTTTTGGAATATCTTTCACAGGTACAACTGGAGCAGTAATCTTTGGAGTTTCAACAGTATTAGGGGCTGATGTTGGCTCTTGCTCTAAGTTATCTGTTGGATTAGGAGTCGTTTTATCAGTCACAGGTGTTTGCTCTAGTGGTTTTGTTACTTTCTTTTTATTATATCCCGGATCTCTATCCCTTCCTGAAACCATTTGTTATTTTTTTAATTGAAGTTGCAAATTAGACTAATTGCCTAAATTGAGCAAGGTAAAATGCTTTATACATTCACTTTTCGTCCTTTCCAGTTAGGAGCAGTAAATAATGGTAAAATCAATAGAGCTATCAGGTAAAATGGCATGATTAATCCTGATACCAAAAAGAGAACAATACTAGTTTCCTCCTTATTTAATTTTCGATATTTACGTACAAAATAATAATCAGTTAATATTTTAAAGAGCAGGATAGGTGCTCCAATTTTCCAACTTATTCCACAAACAAAAAACGGAATGAGTTGCATAATACCCAAGTAGAACGTTACTGCACCATATTTTGGAATTGAAACATTTTTGTTTTTTCCCGCCCAGCGCAGCCTTTGGTCAAAATATTTATTTAGACTTTTAACGCTAGGTGTTTTAGCAACTAAGTTTTTGGATAAAGCATATTTTATAGTTAATTTTTTCTTTAAAAATTCTTGGAGAAGGAAAATATCGTCACCAGAATCACCTTCTTTAATAGCATCAAAAGCATCTAGCCATGCGGATTTTCTATAAACTAAGTTTGCTCCATTGCAAAGAATGGGGGTTTTATTGCCCGCCATGCCAAAAGTGACAAATTGCAAAGCACTAAACTCAAACTCTTGAAACCATTGCTTTCGTCCATTTATACTAACTGGTAAAACCAATAAATCAGTTTCTTTATTTATGTTTTGAATAACTGATTCTAACCATTGTTGTTTTATGACAATATCGCAATCAATTTGAATAATGAATTGTGTTGTGGCGCATTGAATTGCTTTAAATAGTGCCTTCTTTTTTCCCTGACCCTCACTATTTTCAAGGTTCAAAAGTTTTGTTTTGAATGGAAAATCGCCTTTGATTAGTTCTTTGAGCTGCGAAACGGAGCTGTCAGTAGAATCATCATTTATAAAAATAATATGGACTGAATTTTTTTCGTGGTTTTGGTTTCGTAAAGATTCAAATAACTTAGGAATGCTTTTTTCTTCGTTTCTAAATGGAATTACTATCGTGAATTTAGTTTCTGATTCAGAACCAGTTTTTTGAGTGAAATTAACGATATTTTGTACGCCTTGATTTAGCCACCAAAGCACCGCAAAATGAACTGCCAATAGTCCAAATATCCATAACATCATTAGAATGATTTTGATTGAAATTTAATTCGAAGTAGAACTAAGCTGCCCAATAAAGCTGGTACAGCAATGTTGATTATCCACAACGTAAATGAAGCAGAAATAATACCGAGTGTATTTTCTGAAATTCCAGATAAAACTGCAATAGAAACACCTTCTCTTATCCCTAATTCGGATAATGCTATAGTTGGCACGATTGCTAGAGTTAAATATATAATTGGAATATGAAAAATACTAAAAAGGCTATTAAGTTCTACGTTGTAAAAGGTAAGGATGGCTATAAATTGAATAAAGAAAATAAAATATCTGAAAATGCTATTTCCAATAAGTGGTGTTAGTGTACTTCTTGATATCGCAACTTTAAATTCAGGTTCTTTTATGATTTTTTTTAACCACTTTATGTTAGAAATGAATTTCAGTAATCTAGTCGAACGAGTGTAGAATAGCAAAACTAAAATAGCGAAAGCAGCTAATATGATTTGCACTAGGATTACTATAAAACTAGTTTCGAAGATTAAGTAATAAGGGATTAATCCTATTAGGCAGATAGATCCAATAACAAGTGTTATAGTAAGTTGAGATAAACTGCAAATGGCGTTAGAAAAAACACCTTGTGTTCTAAATCCTTCGGGAATAGTTAATACTCGACCGGCGAATTCTCCTATTCGATTTGGGGTAAATATTCCAAGTGCCACACCAGCAAGAACTGACTTAATAGAAGATATGTGAGAAATTGGATGAATCTTTCGTAAGGAGATTGACCATTTTTTACTTTCAATAAACCAATTCAAGGGCATTAGGATAATTACAAAAGTAAGCCATATCAAATTTTCATATTCTGAAAATATAGAATATTGAAAGTCAATAATTTCTTTAGATGAGTAGTGATTTAAAGATTTAGAGACAACCCAGTAAAACACAGCTAAAACCATCAAAATTTTAATGGCAAAAAATATATAGGTACGTTTTGATGAATTCACTTCTTGTTTTTAAATTATTATCTTAACCGCTTCAAAAGTATAGCTTGAATAGATAAATGGAGGATAAAATAATTCTAGGTATGGATCCTGGTACATCGCTAATGGGATATGGAATTGTGCATGTTAAGAATAAGAAACTGCATTTGGTTACTATGGGTGTTATTCATCTAAGTAAGCTACCTGAGCACTCAGATAAACTAAAGAGAATATTTGAACGGACACTTCAACTTATCGATACTTATAATCCGGATGAATTTGCCGTTGAAGCACCATTTTACGGTAAAAATGTCCAATCGATGCTAAAACTAGGTAGAGCTCAAGGAGTGTCAATGGCGGCTGCGCTGTATCGAGATATTCCTATTATGGAATATGCGCCTAGAAAAATAAAGCAATCGATTACTGGCAATGGAAACGCAAGTAAAGAGCAAGTTGCGGCGATGTTAAAGTCATTATTGAAGATAGAGGAAATGCCTAAGCATTTAGATGCAACTGATGGATTGGCTGCAGCTGTTTGTCACTATTTTCAAGGTGGTGCAGGTACGGGAGGTAAGAAGTACTCTGGTTGGGAGTCATTCGTTAAGAATAACCCTAAAAAGGCACGCTAGAGGTAGGCTTTAATTTGTGCCACAATGGATTCAAATTCTACTATGGAAAAAGATTTTTTTGTTTGAGCAAAGTTCATATCCTTTTCTAGATTAATTGGAATTAAATGAATGTGTGCATGAGGAACCTCCAATCCAATTACAGACATCCCTATTCTGTTGCAAGGAAAAGCTTTTTTTATTGCAATAGAAATGATTTTGGTATGTGCTAATAGTTCCGAATAGGCTTTATCATCCAAATCAAATAGTTGATCCGCTTCAGTTTTGGACACCACTAGAACATGACCTTTTTGAAGAGGATTTATGTCCAAGAAACTGAAACAGTATTCGTTTTCAGCTATTTTATAACAAGGTATATCACCTCTAATTATTTTGGTGAAAATTGAAGCCACTACCTAGTTATATCCAAGATCTTGAAATTAAGCTCGCCTGCAGGAATTACAACATCAGCAATCTCACCCTTTGCTTTTCCTAAAAGACCTTTACCGATAGGTGAGTCAACGCTAATTTTACCAGCTTTAAGATCTTGTTCGTTCTCTGCAACCAAAGTGTACATCATTTTGGTTTTGTTCGCCTGATTTTCGATAGTAACTTTTGATAGAATACGCACTTTGGAGTTATCCATGATACTCTCATCGACAATACGCGCGTTCGAGATCAAATTTTCTAGCTGACTAATTTTCAGCTCAAGAAGACCTTGGGCTTCCTTTGCTGCATCGTATTCAGCATTTTCGGATAAATCACCTTTATCCCTTGCGTCTCCAATTTGCTGAGATATACTAGGTCTTTCAACTGTTTTTAAATTGTGAACCTCGTCACGTATATTTTGTAACCCTTCTTCGGTATAATAAGCAACTTTAGACATAATTACTTGATTTTAGAATATGATTTAAATGAAAAAATGGAATCCTGATTCAGGATTCCATCAATAAAATAATATTTGATTTAACTTTTATAGGTTCAAACGCAATCCAAATAAATGATTTCCACCATAAGGATTAGTAAATACATATGAGTAATCGATCGCAATTGTAGTTCCATTTTCATTGATTGGATATACAAAGCTAAGTCCTGCAGAAGGGCCTGTATACATCGTAGACCGATCATTATTTGAGAAAATCCCTTGCTCATACATTAAACCTACTCTACCCATTACCATTTCTCGCCATGCATATTCAGCGCCTACTCTCAATTCATCTTTACCAAAAGATTTAGACACAAATGTTCCTGCAGGTGTTATCCGATGTTCTGTTTTTTCGCTTTTACCTGAAGTATCGCTTACAGAGCCTACATAAAAGTCGTAAGCCACTCCCATGTTTAATTCAGCGGGCATTTCAAATGCTTCTGATCTCTGATTAAATGTAAATTCTTTATCCTCAAAATCTGTTTTTACAGAAAGTCCATTACCCTCAAATTTTAATTTAGGTCCAATATTTCTTAAAGCAATTCCAAATTTCAGGTTATCGTCTTTACCGGTCACATATCTAATTCCTATATCAAAAGCAACACCTTGAGTTTTAACATCCGTAATAGATTCTGAAATCATTTTTACTGCTATACCAGCATAAATACTGTTTGAGAATGCCCTTGCGTATGCTAAGTTCAAATTGAGAAATTGTGGAGCATATACTCCAATTCCACCTTCTGGATTATCTTCAGTAGTCACATCAATGTCCCCAAAGGCCATATTCGTGATGGAAAATCCAATAACATTTCCCTCACCTACTTTTTGAGCAAGTCCAAATGTGTTAATGTTAGAAGCACCACCCATAAATCTTGTAAATCCATATTGAATTTCAGTTTTAGGTGTAAATGCCAATCCTGAAATATTAGAAGCTAAAGATTCCAATCCAATTACAGAAGTTGAATTAGCATTTGCGAATCCAGCACTCCTAGTCCAAGGGTTAATAGATAATTCATTGGCCCCATTTTGTCCAATTCTATCTTTATTACCAGCAAAAGCTACGCTCGATAACAACAAACTAAAAAACATCAACAGGAATAAAGTATTATTATGTCTATTTCTCATCATATCTTGATTATTCTCCCTAAACAATAATTCTAAAAGTTATCTAAATCAACTGGTCTCATAACAGCCATCCATTTAAGAATAGTCTCGCCAATTCCCGGTGCGTCAATATGGTATATATACATACCTGAGGCAATAGGAACGCGTGACTGATTTTTCAAGTCCCATTCTAAGAATGTTATTGTATCGTCATCTTTCTCTAATGTTCTAACCAACGTACCATTTATGGTATACACTCGAACTGTAACTGTTTTAGGTAAATTAGTAATAATGATTCTATTATCCAATTTACTAGTCTCATATTTACTATAAGCATAATATGGATTTGGAACAATCTTAATATCCTCTAGTGCGTCTTTAGCAACTGTTTGACTATTAAAAGTAGGCTGCATTCCCTCTAAAGAGAATGTATACATTGGCATTCCACCATTTGTTTGTTCGATTAAAACAGAATCTATATCAGTGCCAGATCTGCCATTTTTATACTCTAAGGTATAATTTGTAGCCTTTTTAGGACTAATGGTCATACCTCTTTTGTATACCGTTGTATCATTAAGTGTATCACTAAAACTACTCACATCGATTACTTTAACAGGTCCTGCATTCACATAATAGCTTTTCCCAGCCTCAAGTGTCGCGTTAGCTTCAATTGGATCACCTATACCCCAAGCCTTATATTCTTGTTGCACTCTCAATCGGATTGTTACATCGGTACTCATGAATTCTTGCCCTTCTTCCAATAGAGGATTTACAACCCACATTCCAGCACGGAATACGTTAGCTGCATTATTATGCATTAAAGTATCCTCTTTCTTGAACCTTGGATCAAGATAACCTCTAACATCTTTAAGCTTAGCTGCCATCCATTTTCCTGCATCATAACGAGGCATTCTGTTCTCTGGATTATTGTAATTTAAATCCAAGAAGAACTTTGCTCTGTTGTAATCAGCAGTAGAATAATCATCAAAATTTATTATTTCATCTTCTACAGCATTATTTCTGAAGACATAGATAATATGTTTTCCTCCTCCTCTAAATGCTCTTCTAGGACCTTCAAATTCTGTAGAAGTTGGGTTCCAGACCATATCACGGCCATTTTCTTCGATAAGGTAAGAATCTTCTCCAAAAGCCATATTTAATCGTTCACCTGTTTCAACATCAATTGCGTAACCAGGGAACCAACCCATACCTTTTGATGCTATATAATTAGGATCACTTGGATTACTACTACCCGCTGCAGTTGTATCTGTAGCAGGATTACCTTCCTTATCTACAGAAGCAGCATCACGGAGTTGACCTCGAATAGCATTTCCTTCACTTTCAGATATTGTATCTCTCATTTCTAATACAGGACAACGTGACCAATGTTCTTTATTATCAGTAATAACAATGTTAACACCGTGCAAATAGTTCAATTGATTGATAGAATCAGCAGGAATAAATAGTTGCTGAACTCTATCTGAATCACTTTGTCTGTCTATTCCTCTAATGTCATATTGCCATAAATGTCCAGCACCAAAAATGGGAGAACCAATACTTAATTTAACTTCAGCTTGTAAATAGCCAGGTACTGGTCCATTCGCAGATTTGTATGAGGTCATTCTGAAAGGAGCAATTGTACCACCTTCAATTTGTTCGAATTTTTGCAAATCATCGAGTCCCTTGCCTTTTTTGGAAACGTTAGTAAATCCTGGTGTTGAACCGAAGTAGTAGTTCCAATCATCAAATTTGCTTTCATCTATAGGAGATCCAGCAGCATCTTCCAAAGCACTGGTTCCACTTAAAATCCAGTTAGATTCAATAGTTCCGTCAGCATCAGCAACACCGCTTAACCAAGCTTTAGAAGGATCTTTAAACACAACTTCTGAGAATAGGAATCCATTATCTAAATCTCGAACCTCTTTTTCACCTGAATTATGCACTTGACCAAGAGTGATTGAAATCCCTAAGTCGGTAAGTATTTTTTCTGTACCAACTTCAATAGATCTTGTTGAGAAAATTGTGTCTGCAAATTTTGAACTCGTTACCATCCAGAATGCATCGGTCAAGTCACCTTTTGTATACCTGTTGGTGTCTCTTAACCAAATGGTATAATCACCACCTTTTATTGCAACAGGGTCAACAACTTTAACCGTTACAGGGCCCGCGCCTTTTTCATAGGTAAGTTCTTTAACTCTGTGATCTGGTGAAGCTAAAATAGCGTCTATACTTTTTTGAGTAATCTTAAGGACATTTCCGCCATTTCCGATTCCTTCAACTCTTGTAATTTCTACTCCATCACCATATTTAGCATTCAATACAGTACCACCGTTTTGATTATCTACTTGATGTGGTATTCCTTTTATTGCTTTAATGGCACCAGTTGGAGATTTACGACTACCAATGAATTTTCTGTTCTGAGAATTAGGGTTAAATCCGTACGCAACTGCTAAGTAATAATAAGCTCTATTATTTACAAGTTGAGTTACACCTTCAGCAAAAGCATCTTGATCAATTAAGAATGAGGTGCTAATTCCATTGTTTTCTCCTACCACTTCAAGAGTAGGAACTTCAGTACCTAAATCACTATCAAAAGGTAGATTGATAATTTTAGTTACGGAATCTCTAACATCAACCTGACCAATTAATCTTGCTTTAGCTGGATCTTTTAAGTCACCAGTAGAAACAGCATCATCTTTCAATTGATAAATCATATAACCTTGGAAGAAATAGGTTTTAAAATCTTCAATTTCACCATCAGTTATTGGTCTCCCTTGAACTGAATCAGGAGCAATAATCGTAGGATCAGTTTCTCGGTAAGCTTCGTTGTAGTTGTTTGAAAGTAGAGGATTTTCTAAGTATAGAATAAGCTCATTTTCCATTTCACGAATAGAAAGATTCGGAGCGTCCGGACCACTTAGGATTCTGAAGCAGTTGTCGAATAATGCTTGTGTTTTATCATCTGCTTTTTTTAACACATCAATGGAACTTAGATTGTTTCCGTTCGTGGCTCTAGCCCAAACTACACCTACTGTTATATTATTTACGGCGCCAGGTTCTAGTGTAAAAGGTCCCGCAGATTGCATAAACCTTCTGTCATTTGGCGCATTTCCAGCAGTAACTTCAGTCCAAGGGTCTTGAGGTCTTCCTCCAGTACCCCAACCTATTGGATCGGTGTCATTAGGAAACATATAATCTGCCTCAGTATTTGGGTCTGCCTTACTATCACCTTGATGCCCTGTACCGCCGTACAACATTTTACTACCATCTCTCCAAACACTGCGTAAATAGTTATAGAATTCAACACCAGTCTGAGGGTCTTGAGTTGCTTGAGGTCCTGAACTTCTATTGTGATAAAGAAATTTACGCATTCCAAAACGCTCATTATCAATGACGCCATCACCATATCCAATTCCAATACCTTTATAAGGAATACCATCGTTTTTTATAGCTTCTGCATATTTTTCAGTTAATGGGTTGTCAACTCCGTCGTTGTCTTGAAATGGCCCTTGGAAAAAATCCACACCAATTGCTGGAGGTAGATTTCCATAACCAGTTACACCATTACAATCTTCATCATTATTATCTCCATTATAACAATAACCAAGTCCTCTTTGAACGTCACATCCAACATAATCATCTGCACTACAGCCTAAATCGGCATCAACCCATTGACCAAAATAAGTGTCAGTTAGTGTAAACGTACTTCTGTTTACAAGCTCGTAATTGTAAAAAGTCATGTTATTGATCTCATCATTAGTAGCAAAAGCAAATGCTTGTGCTCTAATTTCCATTCCAATCGACGATGCTCCAGTTTCTGTATGAACATTTCCTTTATCGTTGAAAACCCACCAAAGGTTTTGATCACCGAATAAGTTAACGATACGCTCCTTACAGTCACTAGAATTGTTTAAATCATAGGCAGGGTAGTCACCTTGAGTAGGATCATAATCTCCATCTCCATTTCTATCAACATATGGAGCTAAATCGTCAGATTCGTTATAAGGAGCGAAGGCTCTTCCTTTTGCGGGATAATCTAAAATACTTCTTGGAACAGAATATCCAGGGTATTGATCTGCTTGTGTCGCCGTTCCGTTAGCAGCATCATTGATACCTGCTTCATACCAACCTACAAATTCCGAGACTTCAGATCTAGTCGTAGGGAAGTGTCTATCATACTCGACACAAGTAGCTGGATCAATTTCAGCGTCAATAAGGCTCAATGGGCCAGTCCAAAAATCCTGACCACTTGCTCTAAACATTTGAGCAGCCACTTTAAGTTGTCCTGAGATATCTCTACCACCCATCCATAGTGATCCGGCAAATAAAGCCGTTTGTCCACTGTTTTTTGGAATTTCATATTGCGGTCTTGTAAAATCCCACCACATGTCACCACCGGTTTGAATAAGAGCTCTAGTATTATTAATATCTAGCTCAGTACTCTGGGTTGCAGGAGAACAGTTCGCAGCAAGGCTACCATTGGGCTTTTTGCCAGAACGACTTCCTGACTTTTCACTTTCTCTAGCAAATGAGAAGGTACTTATTAAAACTGCTGCTAATATTAGAAGGAAATTTTTCATCTTACTTTAATATGAAATCAGAAATTAATTAAAATGCTACTCTTAAACCTAATCTAAGTCTACGAGGTAGGTTGAAATTAGAACCAACTGCATTCTTGATTCGATACAATTCTTCAAAGGATTGTGTGTCGTTTTGTGCGGCAATATCTCCTTGCCATCTAGCGTCTGCAAGGTAACCATCGTCAAGAGGATCAGAAGTGTATCTGTAAACACCTAAGATGTTTTGACTATTCAATACATTGAGTATTTGAAGATATACGGTCATGTCTAAAGATTTCTCTTTTTCTTTTCCAATTTTAAGAGAAAAGTCTTTGTCAACTCTAGCATCAATTTTAAAACTCCAAGGGACATTGTTTCCATTGATCGTGCCATCTAAAAACGCGTTACCAACATTAGTGGTAAAAGCATTCCCAGTTGATTCAGACTGACCATTAAAAGGTCTCCCCGAGTTCGTGAGCATTGTTAAGTTGGCTCCTGTATTAGCTAATATTTGTTTTCCAGCTATAATTGGTCCATTGTAGTCTTTTCCATCTGCATATCTGTAGTCAATTACAGCTTGAATTGTATGTCTTTGGTCGTAATTTAGAGGTGATGTTACTTTAAGGTTATCAAAGCCTGCATTTACTAATGAAGCTGCAGTGGTAGCATCTGATCCAGTACCTTCGGCAAACTGGATGGTATATGAACCCCTCACTGAGATATTTCCTGTTCTTCTAAGATCATAAGCAAATGTTAATCCTTTAACTGTTCCAAAATCAACATTACCGTAGGTAGTATATTCTCTTGGAAAAGCTTGTTTTACTCTAACCACTTGAACTTGATCTCTAAATTCTCTGTAGAAGGTTGATATCTTTATAGAACTTGAATTTGTCAATTTTTGTTGAAACCCAGCTTCATAATCTATAGTTTTTTCGGATTGTAGGTTCGGGTTGTTTCTTCTAGCCGTGCCACTTGTTGATTCTAGAAACAAATAATCAGTTGGATCAAGCCGATCTCCAGTTGTGGGTCTTTTCGTCAATATATCATAATGAGCGAAGAATAGAGCCTCATCAGATATTGGGAATGAAAATGCAATACGTGGCATAAAGTTCGTTTGTGGTTTATAATCCTCAAATGCATCAGAGTTTATCTGTTCGGAACGAGTTCTTTCAGGATTTACTAGAAGTGGAGCAATTCCTGATGATGTTGCTAAAACGTCTGGATTTGCAATTTCCACTCCTTCTTTATTGTACCACGTTGCTCCATCTCGGTATCCTTGAATTCCTGTAGGTTGATTAATATCATCTACATAAACTACAAAATCTTCACCGATGTTATCGGGGTGAGCTCCATCTGCTAATTCTAAGGCTTGATCTTCGCCAGCTTTCACTGTAGGAAAGAATACAAATGGGTCGCTCAAAACTTTTTGGTTTGCGTCGTATCGATCAATTCTAAGACCGACATTGAACACTAAGTCATCAAAAGCAAATTTATCTTGAATATAGCCCGCTATATATATAGGTCTAAAAGCTCCAATTGGTCTCGTTTTGTTCCCAAAATCATCTTCAGATTGAAAGAAATCATCAATAGTAGGGTTGTCTGTTGTTTTATTTCCATAAGCATCGTATCCAAAGTAACTAACGATTCCATTACCATTATTCAGCAGTTCATCAGCAGAAAAATAATCAATACTCAACTTATCTGGATCTATATTATCGAAATCAACAAAATCAATTCCATCAGTACCACCAGGAGCTAAATCAGAGTTTTTATCTCTTAAATTGTAATCAAAGAAAGATTGTGCATCTTCAGCAGTATAATCACCAGGAGCTGAATTAAGTCTAGGATAAGTGTAACTTGGAGCACCTTCAAATCCTGGAATAAAGTCAATAACTGGATTAAAAACATCTTTTTCTGTAATATGAGAGTTCGTATATAAACGACCCAGAGCCCAAAGGCCGTTAGTTCCTCCTGCGCTTGCAGCTGGACTGACTGTGTATGATCTGTCAATACGCTGCTCGTATTCAAAACCAATTAGTATGTTATGATCCCCAATGTCTGCAGATCCACTAGCAGAAAGTCGATACTGATTTTGATTCACTCTAGCATTGCTATTGTACTGGTCTGCTGGGCTTTCCCACATACCTAAAATTTCTCTTGGTGAATCACCATTGAATAGAGCACCGTTAGTTTGCATTGTAGTTCTGTCTGAAAGAAACTTATTTGTTCTAGTTGGATCATTTGGATCACTAGCCGCTGCTGCATCAAATACTGGGTTTCCTTCAGCATCATAACCCTTCCAGCCAAATAGGTCATAATATTGAGAGGTGTAATTTGCTAAAGCTACGTTATCACTACTAGGAGTAAAGCCAATAAGAGTATCTTCAAAAGTTTGGTGAATCCAACCTTGTCGTTGAAATACAGAATCTGTCTCTAAGCGATATGTTTTGTTCTCAAAGCTTTGAAATTTACCTACGTAACCATATTTCCAAATGTCGTCTTTGTGCACGTCATTAAAAGTTCTTCTTGAGGTATTGGAGTAATCAAACTGTACCGTGTAAAATGCGTTTTTAATAACCGAGCTATTTTCAGCATCGTTTGCTCCATCATTAAAGCGTTGAGTAAACCTAACAAAGCCCCTTGAATCATAAGAAACTCTCCTAGGATTATTATTCCAATTCATTAGGGCTTTTGGATATAAACTCCCTGTCCCAGTTCCATCACCATAAAAACTATTGGCGCCAACACCTTTATTATTGTTGTAGGTTAAATTACCACCAACCGTTAAGTTGGTGTTTTTACTTGTATTTATATCAAATTTACCTTGAATACTACTGCTATATTGCTGAGCATTTGGTTTAGTTCGTACATTTTCAAGATCATTCATTCTTAAGAACTCTCCTTGGTGCACGGTTCCATCACCGCTTGGGTTATATCTCAATGGCTGATCAATTAAGTTATTTCTAACATCATCCTTAACTTTCCAATAGCCGATATGAGAAGGTCTAGGGTCGGCCACATAGTTAAAATTACCTGACAGAAAGAAACCAAGAATTGGACTTTCTTTTTTGTTAGCACTGTCTTTTTTCCATAGAATAGGACCATAGGCACTAAACTCTACTAGATTGTATGCATAGGAATCAAAACCAGAAACTTTTCCTGTGTTTTTATTCCGGAATCCAGAGCTAACATATTCTATAGATCCACCATAAGTACTTGCTGCGCCTTTAGTCGTAATGCTTATAATGCCACCAGTAACGTCACCATACTGGGCAGGAATTCCACCAGTAGTAACAGAAACCTGCTCAATTGCTGCCTGAGGTAAACTGTTTGCCGAAGCTCTAACCTTTATACCGTCAATGAAATAGTAGTTGGCATCACTACGTGCGCCTCTGAAGTTTAATGAAGCATCTCCGTTGTCCGAAGCCACTACACCACCTACTTGCTGCGCAATACCAGCAACAGAACGAGTTGCCATTTTATCCATGTCCTCACCACCGATTGTAGCTCCTGAACTTGTATTATCTTTTGAAATTAAAGGAACCTTGTAAGATACTACTTCATAAACATCCATTTCAAATGCACTTGATTTCATGCTCATGTCAGTAAACGTAATTTTATCCGAATTTACAACAACACCACTTTGTTGAAGAGGTGCGTAACCAACAAACTTTACTTTTATATCATAAGTTCCAGCTGAAAGAGGCTTGATGAAAAATTTACCGTCAAAATCAGTGGAGGCACCAGAGACCTGCCTTCCGTTTTGTTCAACAACAACATTTACAAACGGAAGTGCTTCGCCCGTTTCTTGGTCTAGGACTTTACCTTTTATTCCTCCGGATCCGGTTTGAGCATGCCCAATAGTAAACAACATTAAAGTCGTGATAATTAAGGCAAAGTATTTTTTAAGCATATATACTTGATTAATGTTATTAAATCAAAAATGAAGCGAAATTAAGGCGGTAAAGATATAAATAAATGTTTACCTCCGACGAGTCTATCGAACGTTCGGTAGACCTTGTTATTTAACGGTTTTTACGATTCGTGAGATTGTTTTTGTAGTCGTTTTTTAACCAATGAGTTAACTGAAGATTTGATGGCTAAAATAGCATACGTATTTTTAATTCCACCTCTTTAAACCATCGAAATAAAAAGAATTTTTTTTTATTATCGTTGTATCGCTTAGCTCGTTTTTTGTTTTTCTTCATTCTTTTCCTCACTTGCTTATTTTGGTTGGAAATGTGCAGTTTTCTGAGATCTTCGGAGATGTTTATTTCAGCAGCTCTATCTTCCTCCCTTTTGTCTGTAATCTTTTTGTTTTTCTGTCTTATTTTCCTTTTGGATTCAATTTTTTGTTGAGCAAAAGAGCTCTGAGTACAAATTGAAAAAATGACTGATACTATAATGCATAGAGCGTTAACTTTGTGCATTATGCGAAAAGCTCTGTTTCTGGTTTTTGTTCTGTTGTCTTTCATGTCTTGTAAAAAGAATGAGGGCAATATAAACCAATATGAGAACATTCCACAAATAGGGATAAACGTTTATTTACAGCTGGATCAACCTGCATATTTTAATTTATCAGCTATTGGTGGATACGTATATTTAAACGAAGGAGCAAGGGGGGTAATCGTTTACCGAACGATTGATTCTTATAAAGCATATGAAAGGCATTCACCACATAGGAGTAATGAAGAATGTGCTTTTGTTTCTGCTGATAGTTCCGGAATTTACGCTGTGGAGGAGTGTGATGGAATTAAATACTACCTATTAGATGGAACGGTAGCAACAGGAGATGCTTCTGTGCCGTTACTTCAATATCAGACCCAAGAATCTCAAGGCACGCTGCATGTTTATAACTAAAAAGGCGCTAACCTACTTGAGATTAACGCCTTTTTTAATTGTGGATTATTAAACCTTAGTATCTGTAATGCTCAGGTTTGTATGGCCCTTTAACATCGACTCCAATATAATCAGCTTGATCCTTTCTTAATTCAGTAAGTTCAACACCAATTTTTGCAAGGTGAAGTTTAGCTACTTTTTCGTCAAGATGTTTAGGTAGCATGTAAACTTCATTTTCATATGCAGAACTGTTATTCCATAGTTCTAGTTGAGCTAAAGTTTGGTTAGTAAATGAGTTACTCATTACAAAAGATGGGTGTCCAGTTGCGCAACCAAGATTTACCAATCTACCTTCAGCTAAAATAATAATATCGTTCCCTTTGACATTGTATAAATCAACTTGAGGTTTGATTTCAATTTTAGAAGATCCGTAGTTGTCAATTAACCATGACATGTCAATTTCATTATCGAAATGTCCAATATTACAAACAATGGTCTTGTCTTTCATTGCTTCGAAATGATGACCCAGAACAATGTCTTTGTTTCCAGTAGTGGTAACAACGATATCAACTTCGTGTAATGCATTTTCCAATGTTCTTACAGCGAATCCGTCCATTGCTGCTTGAAGCGCGCAAATTGGATCAACTTCAGTTACAATTACTCTTGCTCCAGCACCTTGCAAAGAAGCAGCAGAGCCTTTACCAACATCACCATATCCACAAACAACAGCTACTTTTCCAGCCATCATAGTATCGGTTGCTCTTCTAATAGAATCTACTAAGGACTCTTTACAACCATACTTATTATCAAATTTTGATTTTGTGACAGAATCATTAACGTTGATTGCAGGCATAACTAAAGTGCCATTTTTTAATCTTTCGTATAATCTGTGAACTCCAGTAGTAGTTTCTTCACTTAGCCCTTTGATATCTTTCGTTAATTCTGGAAAACGATCAAAAACCATATTAGTTAAATCACCACCATCATCAAGAATCATATTAAGAGGCTGATCACCTTCAAAAGCAAATAATGTTTGCTCAATACACCAATCAAATTCTTCGTCATTCATACCTTTCCAAGCATAAACAGGAACTCCAGCAGCAGCAATAGCTGCAGCGGCATGATCTTGTGTTGAAAAGATATTACAAGAAGACCAAGTAACATCTGCACCTAATTCAACTAGCGTTTCTATTAAAACAGCAGTTTGAATTGTCATATGAAGACAACCAGCAATTCTAGCGCCTTTAAGTGGTTTTGATTCTCCGAACTCTTCTCTTAAAGCCATTAGACCTGGCATTTCTGCTTCAGCTAAATTTATTTCTTTTCTTCCCCAGTCAGCTAAAGAAATATCTTTGACTTTATACTTAGGTTTGGATTGTGTACTTGTATTACTCATAATTTTGTTTCTGAAAATTTTTGCAAATGTAGTAATTAGATAGATTAATACAATTTGCTTTTTTTTAATTGATATGCCATTACTTCGACATGTATTTTTAGACAATCAAACGCAAATTATTGTTTGGCGAATTGAAGAAGATTTTTTGGAGTATCAATTGATTCCGGATTTATGTAATATTAAGAATGCATCCAGAAGGCTGGAGAAAATGGCGATTCGCTATGTTCTTGATAATTTTTTTGATCAACTTCAGCTTTCATATGATGTTCAAGGAAAGCCTGCCTTAACTAAATCAGATAAATTTATTTCAATTTCTCATTCTAATTTAAACCTAGTTATTGGGATTGGTGAAAATCATCTAGGTCTCGATATTGAATTAATAAGCAATAAGGCTGTAAAGGTTTCTAGAAAATTCATTCATAAAAATGATTTTTTGATTATTGATTCTATGAACGAGAATTATCATAAGACGCTTATTTGGTCAGCGAAAGAAGCACTCTTTAAAAAGTATTCTCAAAAGGAACATCTTATTTTTAAACAACAAATAGCGATAGAGACTATCGACGAAAATTCGAGGGTACTAAATTCAACGATTGAGTTTGCAGATGGCACTAAGATACGAGACGTCCTTTCTTACAGTCTTATTGAAGACTTTATATTAGTGCATTCAAATTAGAATCATTTATTATTGCATTATGCTTGAAAATCTATTTGAACTTTCTTCAAAATCGAAAGATATTGCGATTTTAATTGATCCAGATAAAGTAACAAATACTGGATTAGAGTCACTAATTAAAAGGATTAATTCGGCTAATGTAAAATTCATTTTTGTTGGAGGAAGTTTGGTGCACGGAGCGGAGGTAGACGCAATTATTAAGATAATAAAAAAGCACACTGATACACCTGTTATACTTTTTCCTGGATCGGGACTACAAGTATCCGCAAAGGCCGATGCCATTTTGTTTCTATCTCTTTTATCGGGAAGAAATCCTGAGTTTTTAATTGGACATCAGGTTATGAGTGCTCCGTACATTAAAAAGCAAGGATTAGAGAGTATTGCAACTGGTTATATCTTAGTTGATAGTGGCAAAGAGACTACAGCATCCTATATTAGTAATACGAAACCTGTTCCTGCCGATAAGCCTCAAATTGGTGCTGCAACTGCACTAGCTGGTGAAATGTTAGGCTTTAAATTGATTTATTTAGATGCTGGAAGTGGTGCTACAAGACCTATTTCAAGCGAGTTTATTACTGCGGTTAGAAAAGAAATTGAATTACCTATGATAGTTGGTGGTGGTATTAGAACAAAGCAAAATATAGAAAGTGCTTTTGCTGCTGGTGCTAATTTAGTTGTAATCGGAACTGCAATTGAAGATGATCCTGAGTTTTTGAATACAATTAAACACATTAATAATTGAGTATGAAGTTAATTGTTGTTTCTAGTCCTAATAAATCGAAATCAGAAATTGGTTATTTAATCGATTTTATGAAAATCGGAATTGATGTATTTCATGTGAAGAAGAAAAAATTCACAAGAAGACAAATGGTTGATTATCTCTCTATGATACCTGAGGAATTTAGGAGTAGAGTTGTATTGCACTCTCACTATTCTTTGGCAACTCGATTTAATTTAAGAGGTATACACATATCTTCTCATAAAAAGCATACTTCGTTTTGGGGAGATATTGGATTTGGGATTGCCAGATATTTCAAACGAAATTTAAAATTGACAAAATCGTTTCACTCCATACAAAGTTTGATGAATGATAAAAAACAATATGATTATGTCTTTTTAAGCCCAGTTTTTGATAGACATGAAATGCAAGAGTTTAGTGCTGCGTATTCAGAGAAGCAGTTGCGATCAGTATTGTATAAAAGTGGACATCAAGTAATTGCTTTAGGTGGTGTAATTTATTCAAGAATAGAGTTGGCAAGAAGGACTGGTTTTGAGGGAGTTGCAATACACAGTGCTATTTGGAAAGAGAAACACGATAGGTCCGCAATGTTTGAAGAAATTTATAAAGAAACCAAAAGGGTAGGAGAACAGGTTAATTAATAAACGTCCATTTAATAGCAAATTTAAATGCTCGATCTTGCAGTGGATACCCTGGTCGGGCTAAATAACTATAATTAGGAATACCTTCACCTACATTTGCCATTCTGGCAAAAAAGAAAAATCGCTCTACATTGACCATTAGATATGGCTCAAGCCATGGATATCCTCCAACCATCTGCTCGTTCTGAATATAAAATTGTCTTGTAGAAGGATTATATCTATCGGCACTATAAGCTGAGACATAGAAAACGTCAGAACCTAAACGAATCAACATTTCCGATTGAAATAATTTTGTTTCGAAATATAATGAGTTGTGTGTGTATATTTCAGGTAGGTTCATGATTCCAGCTTGATCTGTTAATTGATACCCACCCTTCAATTTCAAATGAAAACTTCCGAGATTAAAAAGTTTCTCGATATAGGGGCGGAAAGTATTGATGACGCCAGAATATTGACGAGGTAAACCATCCCAACCGAAGTAGGTGTAATTGGTTATTGATTGTCCAGCAATACCAACTGTGAAAAAGTTGCTATCAATTTTCATGTTTAAATCTGCCTTGGAAATAGACATTTTATTAAGGATTGAATTCCAATTCCAGCCAGAAACCGAATATCGATCATACAATAAAGCAGGTTTTTGAGAACCAAAGGCTGTTTTAAGACTTAAGCGTATTTTCTTAGACACAGCAGTCGAGTATTTGCCAGTAATCATGAAGTCGGCTTCGTTATAACCTGCGAGAACAAGTTTTCCGTTTAATACTAGATGATTTTTCATAAATGAAAGATTATATAAGGATGAGCTAACGTAAACATTGTTCTGAAAAATATCCGTTTGGTTGACACCAAAACTATTCTGATCGTAGGTTCCATACTCAAAACCTGTTGCACCACGAAACCTTAAACCACTTAAGAAAGTGGAGTCTGTTTTTATCCATGGACGTAATATTATGCCTATTTCATTATCAAATTTATTGAACAGTGTTTTATCAAAGATTGCGGTACCACTTGGGATAGGCTTAAAAGAATAGTTAGTTGAGTCTACATTTTTATCCTCAAAAACAAACTCTTGATGCTGATACTGGAAGGTATGCTCAAGGGTGATTCTTGGGATAATCTGTGTTTTAATTATTGAATCTGGATAAAGGGAATCTTTTGCATCCCGATAATAGAACCTTCTAGAGGGACCGAAATTGAAACGCTGCTTTAGTAAATACTCTTGTTGGCGACTCCTGTTAATAGCTTCAGTAAAATTGACGGGAAAACCTTTACGTGAGATTTTTTCAGGTGAGTCTGTAAATAAAGTATCGTTTTGAATACCCCCATTTTCTTCATTATAAGATTCATTATATATTCCATAAAAAATAAGCTGATAACGGTGGTTTTTCGATTTTAGATGCTGGTTGATGTAGAAATTGTTAATTGCATTGCGCTGCCTAATGTAAAATCCTACGCTACTTATTTTTCTATATCCAACTCCAATATTCCAATTTTCTCTTACATTTTGGGATAAATGCAACTCAACTCCTTCCTCGTTTTGAGCGCCGTTGAAGTACATTACACTGGCATAAGGCTGTGATAGTTCCTTGAACCTTAGATTCTTTTTTCCCCATCTAAATGCGTCAAGATTATCGAACGAATAATTAAGTCCAGTTAGAATTGAATCATTAACCAACAAACTTTTGGTTGCGGAGCCATGATTTCCAAGGTTAATATTAAAGTTAGAAAGATGATTGTCGTAGTTGAAAAAAGAAGCAAAGGTGCTATCCATTGCTTCCATGACAATCGTATCTGGATGTATTTGGTTGACAGAAAACTGATTAAAGATAAAGGATTTTGGAACCTTATCCTCACTATTATTCGAATCCTTTTGTGCGATTATAGTTTGCGCCGATAATTCAAATGATGCAATTGCGAGCATAAAAGCAAGAACCAACCTTAAGTTTCCTAACAAAGCAAAGCGAATGTTTTCTGTCTTGGAAATATTCACGCGGATTTTATCTTTTCAAAGAAATTATTTATCTAGGCCCTTTTTAGTCTGGTCAATTTCTTTTTTAACATCTTTAATACTATCCGTAAGGTCGCTCTGAATGTCATTAGTAGCGTCTTTAAACTGACGAATACCTTTTCCCATACCACGTGCAATTTCAGGAATTCTTTTCGAACCAAATAACAGAAGAATCACTAATAAGATGATGAATATTTCTCCACCGCCCAAACTAAAAAAGAGTAAAACCATACAGCTAATATCATCAAAAAAGGGGCTAAAAGCCCCTTTTTAATTCATTCATATTTTAAATTATGTTTTGTCTCTATCGTCTTTGTTAGCAAGATCAACAACAATTGGAGAAGCTATACATAGGGAACTATATGTTCCTACGATAACACCAACCATAAGAGCGAAAACGAATCCTCTAATAACTTCGCCTCCAAAAATAAAGATCATGAGTAATACTAAAATTGTACTCATAGAAGTATTAATTGTTCGACTCAATGTGCTATTTAACGCATTATTCACAACAGTTTTATATGGCATTTTCTTGTGTAAACCAAGGAATTCTCTAATCCTATCGAATACAACAACTGTATCGTTAATAGAATAACCTACTACCGTAAGAATTGCGGCAATAAATGCCTGATCAATTTCCATTGACCAAGGAGCAATACCATAGAATAAGGAGAAAATACCTAACACCACTAATACATCATGGAACATAGCTGCCAAGGCTCCTAACCCATACTGCCATCTTCTAAATCTAAATAGTATATACAAAAAGATTACTACAAGTGAAAATAGAACAGACCAGATGGCCGATTGCTTAATATCATCAGCAATGGTCGGCTCAACCAATTGCGAACTCATTATTTCAAAATCATCTCCAATGGTGTTTAAGCCGGTTTTAAGTTTTGCTTCAACAAGATCTTCTATGTCACTACCTTTTTCCTCTATTAAGTATTTAGTAGTAATCTTTACTTGATTTGAAGTTCCATAAGTTTTTACTTCTGGACGTTGTTTAATTCCGTCTTTAGAAACAAAGACTGTTTCTAAAGTACTTCCTACATTCTCAACTTCAACTGGATTAACAAAACGAACTAAGTAACTTCTGCCTCCCGTAAAATCAACCCCAGAGTCTAATCCTCGAATCGCTAGAGAAGCGATTCCTGCAAGCACAACAATAGAAGAAAGTACATAGTATGATTTTCTTCTCATAATGAACTTGACGTTCATATTTCTAAAAGCATTTTCAGTCCATCGAGTAGAGAATGATAAAGTTTCTTTTCTTCTCAATTGCCATTCAAAGATTAATCGAGTGATGAAAATTGCACAAAACAATGAAGTAGCAATACCAATAATTAAAGTAGTCGCGAATCCTTTAATTGGACCAGTTCCAAAGACCAATAGGATAAGACCTGTTAAGCCTGTAGTAATGTTGGCATCCATAATGGAAGGTATTGCACCTCGAATACTAAATGCCTCGCTAATTGCTAGCTTTAAACCTTTTCCAGATCGAAGTTCTTCTCTAATTCGTTCATAAAGTAATACGTTGGCATCTACCGACATGCCAATTGTAAGAACGATACCTGCTATTCCAGGAAGCGTTAATGTTGCTCCAATACTGGTAAGCACTCCAAATACAAAAAACACGTTTGCTATCAATGCTATATCGGCGATTAGACCAGCGCTTGAGTAAAAGAATGCCATGTAAAGTAGTACTAGTATAAAAGCAACTAGGAATGACATCATTCCAGACTGAATAGCCTCTTGACCTAATGAAGGTCCAACAATAGCTTCTTCAATAATTTGAGCCGGCACTGGAAGTTTACCCGCTTTAAGCACGTTAGCTAAATCTTGAGCTTCTTCTGGACTAAATTGTCCCGAAATACTTGATTGACCACCAGGAATTTCACCATTAACAACAGGCGCTGAATACACTAAATTATCCAATACGACAGCAATACTTTTATTCGCAGGAGTACCATTTACGTTTCCTTGTGAAGCTTCACGTGTCATCTGCTTCCACATTTTAGCACCTGTAGCATTCATTGACATTGAGATTTCAGGTTGCCCAAGCGGGTCAGCTGTTACGGTAGCGTTAGATATTGCATCGCCTTCTAATCTTGCTTTTCCATCTCGCCTCAGTACTTTAATTGCATGCAGTGCATAAACATCAGTAGGTTTTCTATCATCACCTAGGATTGGTTTAGCACTCCACATGAACTTAATATCAGATGGGAAATTTTTAAGAATGTTCCTGTCAGCTAAAAGAGCATCTACTTCTGCTTTATTTTTCAGACTAACATATCCTACTACCGGGCCTTCACCAACTGTTAAGCCTTCTGCTTCAGTACCTTGATATACATTCATTTGAACAATACTGTATAGAGGGTTTTCAGCTGCGAATTCATTAAATGATTGATCTCTTGCAGCAGCTGACGTGTCATTACTTTCTCCTTCTAATGATGAGAGTAAATCTTCGGTATCTGTTGACGTGGTTGAATCAATTATAGTAGAGTCTATTGCAGCATCTCCAAGTTCTAATTCGCTTAAACTTTCGCTCACACTATCTTCTGTAACTGAAGAGTCTTTGCTTGAGCTACCTGCTTTATTGAGTTCGCGCATGTATTCGTTTGCTTTTTCAAAACCTTGAAAAACTTCGCGATTGTCATATGTTTCCCAGAATTCTAACTTAGCTGTTCCTTGAAGGATTTTACGAACCCTTTTTTTATCACTAACGCCGGGTAATTCAACAATAATTCTGTCTGAGGTAGCAAGTCTTTGGATTTTTGGTTGAACAACTCCTAAACCATCAATCCGTTTTCTTAGAACTTGTTCTGTTCTTTTTACAGCATCTTCAGCTTCATTCTTAATTATATCAAGAACTTCAGCGTTTGTAGCTTCACGAGGAAAAAGATCTTTGTTTTCTCTATTATGAAATATAGAGCTTAACTTGAATTCAGGATCATTAGCTTCTACTGCTTGTCCAAATAGAGAAGTGAAATCTTCTTGACTATTTTTCTGCAATTCAATAGCATCGTTAATAGACTTGAGGAATGTTTCATCTTTACTTTCTGCTGCCATTACTTTGACAAGCTCAACCACTGAAACTTCAAGAGTAACGTTCATGCCACCTTGCAGGTCAAGACCTTTGTTTAATTCTCGAAGTTTGCATTCACGATAAGTATAACCTAGTAGGGGATAGGCTTCTTTTGAACCAACATCAAGCAAGTAATTGCTTTCAATTGTAGTAAAAGCTGAATCTTGAGCATAATTGCTCATTCCAGGTTTGACGACTAATAATGAGTCAAGTTTTCCGCTGGCGTATGACTCAGCATCATTTTCAACACTGTTGGTTATCCAAGTAAACGAAAGCTGATAAATACTGGCTGCTGTCAGTAAAATTGTAAAGAGCCATATAGCCGTTTTGTTTTGCATTTGTTGCCACTGTTTAGTTAAAATTAAAGCGTGCAAATATAGAACTTCGGTCTATATGGTAACATACTACTTTTATGAGTATTAAGTAGCTGAAAAACAAAGTGTTTACTTGTATTTAAATCCACTAATAATGATTTTTTGAATTCATATCAAGTGCATTGCGAGAATTTATTCAGTTAAGTTGACTGGAATTTTGACAAAAAAAAGGCCCCTTTTGAATTCGTCAAAAGAGGCTTTTAAATTCTGTTTAAATCTAGAGACTACAGTAGTCCATTTGTTTTTCTAACTGCAGCTGCAGATTCTTCAAGTTTTGCTTTTTCGTCAGCATCTAAATTGATTTCCACAATTTTTTCAATACCATTTTTACCAATTATTGCAGGTACTCCGATACAAATATCACTAAGCCCATATTCGCCATCAAGAAGGCAAGAGCAAGGGAACATTTTTTGAGTATCACAACCAATTGCTTGAACCATTGCTGATACAGCAGCACCAGGTGCATACCAAGCAGAAGTTCCTAAAAGTTTTGTTAAAGTAGCACCACCAACTTTAGTCTCTTCTTTTACATCAGACATTTGGTCATCACTCAAAAATTCAGAAACAGGAACACTATTTCTTGTCGCTAATCTTGTGAGTGGAATCATTCCGGTATCACTGTGTCCACCGATTACCATTCCGTCAACGTCAGAAGCTGGGCATCCCAAAGCTTCAGCAAGACGATACTTGAATCGTGCAGAATCTAGTGCTCCACCCATTCCTATAATTCTATTTTTTGGAATACCTATAGCTTGGTGTGCTAAGTATGTCATCGTATCCATTGGATTGGAAACAACAATTATGATAACCTCTTGAGAATGTTTAATTAAATTTTCAGCTACAGATTTTACAATACTAGCATTAGTAGATATAAGTTCTTCTCTAGTCATTCCTGGTTTTCTCGGAATACCTGAAGTGATAACAGCTACATCACTACTGGCAGTCTTTGAATAATCATTTGTAGTTCCAGTAATTTTAGTATCAAAACTGTTTAATGAAGCCGTTTGCATTAAATCCATGGCTTTACCTTCAGCAAATCCTTCTTTAATATCTATCAACACTACTTCCGATGCAAAATCTTTAATTGCAATATATTCTGCGCAACTTGCTCCTACTGCACCTGCTCCAACTACTGTTACTTTCATGTTATTTTGTGATTTGAATTTGGCTTGCAAAAGTAGATAATCTCTTCACTTTTATTGGTTTAGAAGATTGAATTATATTAAAATATTGCAACGAACAAATTCATTTGGGTAAATTTGAATCTACAGGCAACTATATTATTAAAGTTGCGTCTCCTTATAGAATTCCATATGGAACGATTTATTAATGTGCAAATATCCGAAATCATTAGAGGCTGTAAAGATCGTGACGCTAGATGTCAGAAAGAACTTTACAATCGATTTTTTGGATTAATGATGTCAACTTGCTATCGTTATTGTAGTTGCAGTCAGGATGCAGAGGATATCGTTCAAGATGGGTTCATAAAGGTCTTTGATAAAATTGATAGTTTCGATGGTAATGGTTCGTTTGAAGGTTGGCTAAAGCGAGTTTTTGTTAACATGGCTTTAGATAAAATTCGGAAACAGAAGATGCAGTTTTTGAGTATTAATGAAGGTGATAATGAGGACTACCTCATAGGAAGTACCGAACAAGAGGAAATGGAAGAAAATGAGCTTCTAATTTCTATTGGTCGTGAAAACCTAGTTAAGGCCATTCAAAACCTCTCTCCAATGTATCGAGCAGTTTTTAATCTTTTTGTTATTGAAGGTTTTACTCATGGAGAGGTTGCTGAAATCTTAGAAGTTTCAGAGGGAACATCGAAGTCTAATTTATTTAAGGCAAAAAAGAAATTGAGAAAAGATATTAAAAAATTATTGGAGGCAAAATATGCAAGCTGATAAAAACATAAAAAATCTATTTGACGGGTTTGAAAACGAATTCCGAAAGGGAGATTGGAGTGCAATTGAGTCTAAGGTTTTAGACAACAACAGAAGATATTTACTTAGTAAATCTAAGTTTATGGTTGGAGCAGCCTTTAGCATGGTGGCTTGTATCGCCCTTGGCTTAATTCATTTTAGTACAACAACTTTAAATGATAAACAGCAAATTGAAGTTGCAGAGAGTAATGTTGCTTTAAACACTCCATTGGAAGAAAGTAAAACTCCAATCTCTAGTGTTAGTGCTAGAGTGACTGCAGAGGAACCGAATAAAACAGAAGAGGGATCAGCAACTAATTCAGTTTTGCACGCAGGTAATTCTTCGGATATAAAAAAACAAGAGCTAATTGTTCTTAATGAGGAAGCCTATACTCCCGTAAATGAGAAGTTAAATCGTCAATTACCAAAATTTATAATGCATAAAACAACCTATTGTATAGGTGAGAAATTAGAGTTTATTTCAGATTCTAAATCAACAGAAAGCTTGTCATTTAAGTGGAATAATAAGAGAATGACTCTTGACGAATTTAAACAGTTTAAGCTTTCTAGTGCTGGAAATACAGTATTTCAGGTACTGGAAAATGGTAAGATCATTCAACAGGTTCACGTTGTTTGTCAAGCCCCAATGGCGAGAATTGGCTACAAAAAGAACTATGATATTGATAACCCATATGTGCAATTTAGCGCAATGAATTCGTTGAATAGTGCTGATTATGAGTGGTATGTTGATGGAGAACCAATTGCTTCCGCAGACGAATTTGAATACACTTTTGCTTCGAAAGGAATGTACAGCGTTAAAATGGTTGTGAGATCCTCAGCTGGTTGCAAGGATTCTTCAGTAAAATCGGTAAGAATATTAAGAGGTTATAATTTAATGGCTACGACTGTCTATAATCCTGACGTTGGTAAATGGTTTCCATTAGGGCTCAAAAAAGAAGGGGTTAGTTTCAGATTGAGAATTATTGATCAAGCAGGTAAAACGGTATTTACTTCTATTGACTCAAGCAATGAGTGGGACGGATCAACAGCTGAAAACATGAAAGTTTCCAATGGAGACCTATTTTACTGGGTTGCCCAGGTTAAGGATGTTAACGGTAAAATTAGTGAATACGGTAATAGTCTATTGATTAATTCAGAGCTAGAGTAACTTTCTAAAAGCATTCCATAATTTCTCATTAGGTACCTGTGCTTCAAAAGAAACGGGTTCTTTTTTTACAGGGTGGATAAATTCAATTTTACGAGCATGTAAATGAATGGAACCGTCTTTATTTGCAAGATCTGACCCGTATTTTAAATCACCTTTTATTGCAGAACCCATTGCAGAAAGCTGCAATCTTATTTGGTGATGCCGACCAGTTTTCGGGCTCACTTCAAGTAAGTGAAATCCTCCTGAGGAACCGATTAGTCTGTAACGTAAGTCTGCATATTTTGCACCATTATTATCGTTTTTCTCGATATATGATTTATTCTTTTCTTCCGATTTTTTTAGATAGTTAACTAAAAGTCCTTCAGTTTCCTGAGGCTTGTTCTTTACAACTGCCCAATATGTTTTTTGAACGGTACGTTCTCTGAAAACATCATTCATTCGACTTAATGCCTTACTCGTTTTAGTGAAAACTACAACTCCACTAGTAGGCCTGTCTAATCTGTGAGGAAGACCGACAAATACGTTACCGGGCTTGTCATATTTTATTTTAAGGTAAGTTCTAACTTTTTCCAATAAAGGCTCATCGCCAGTGATATCACCTTGAACTAGCTCGGTTGCTTTTTTATTTACAACAATTAAATGATTGTCTTCAAAAATGACGTTAATCATCAGTACTGTTCATTTTTGTTGGGAAAATCGGACCGCTTTACATCTTCAATGTATGCCGATACGCCACTTTTTATTTGATCAGCAAGGTTTCCATAGCGTCTTAAGAATCTTGGAGAAAACTCTTGAGTAATGCCTAACATATCATGAAGTACTAAAACTTGACCATCAACTTCACCACCAGCGCCAATTCCGATCACCGGAATTCGAACTGTTTTTGCAACTTTTTCTGCTAAAGTAGCAGGTATCTTTTCCAAAACAATGGCAAAACAACCTGCTGCTTCTAATTTAATAGCATCTTCAATCAATTTATCTGCTTCCTCTGATTCCTTAGCCCTTACTACATAAGTGCCATATTTATAGATACTTTGTGGCATAAGTCCGAGGTGACCCATAACAGGAATTCCTGCAGAAAAAATCCTTTGAACTGATTCCATTATTTCACTACCACCTTCCATTTTAACGGCATGTGCTCCAGATTCTTTCATTATTCTAATAGAAGAATTTAGAGCTTCCTTGCTATTCCCTTGGTAAGTACCAAAGGGTAAATCCACCACAACCAAAGAACTTGTTATGCCCCGAATTACCGATGCTGCATGATATATCATCTGGTCTAATGTAATAGGAAGCGTAGTTTCGTGACCAGCCATAACATTTGAAGCAGAATCACCTACTAAAATGACGTCAATTCCTGCTTGGTCAATTAAGCGAGCCATAGAAAAATCATATGCAGTAAGCATTGCAATCTTTTCTCCTTTTTCTTTCATTTCAAGAAGAACATGAGTGGTCACCTTTTTTGCTTTAGAACTTACTGTTTTATTAATTTGAGTACTCATAATTTACCATTTGTAGGCGCATATTGTCCATTTATAAAATCTTATTTCAAAGGCAAGCCAAATTATTATCTTTGCTGGCTTGCAATTAAAAGGTGCAAATATAATTTACTATAAAGTCTTGAATGAACACAAAAAATTACAATTCGGTTTTTATTAAAGCACTGTCATTATTGACCATCGTAGCTTTCTTTTTAGGTTGTAAAAATGATCTTCAGGTTAATGCCGAATATGACGCGCAGGCTATAGTTTATGGCGTTATAAACCCATACGATTCTGTTCAGGTTTTTAGAATAACAAAATCTTTTTCGGGTGTAGGTAATCCTCAAGCATATGCCAAAAATCCAGATTCTAACTATTTTAGAGACGTAGACTTGGTTCTTGTTGAGTCACTTTTTGGTGAAGAACGGCGTCGAATGAATTTAATAAGAACAGAAGTTAGTAATAAGGAATTGGGCGAATTTTTTGGACCTGATCAAATTCTTTATCATGTTTATCCAACAAAGAACAATCCTGATGATGCTATGTACTTTAACTCAGAATCTGATTTCAGATTAGAAGGGACGGTCGACGGTAAGGAAATCGGAGGTAATTTTAGTATAGTAAAAGAGAGTCTTAATGCGCCATTTTTTCTTAGTTCTGCTAATGGGTTTCGTTCGCGCGCTAATAGAGCGGTTTCTCTTATTAACGGAGTTAATGTAAGCGATTTAGAATTTGATTTAACATATCCTAATGGAACGAAGGTCGGAAGCTTAAAAATGATTTTCACTTATTATGAAGTTTATTTGGGAGCCACAGAAGAAGTAGAAAAAACTATAGAGTTCGAATTGGGTGAAAAAGTCTTTAATGATTCGCAAAATCCTAAACCAACTGATGTGAAATTTTCGGGGAGAGGCTTTTATGAAAGAATAGCAGCTGTAATTCCGGATGCTTCAGAAACGCCAAACTTGTTGTATCGAAAATCGGGACCAATAGACTTTAAGATGATTGCTGTTTCTGAAGATTTATTTTATTATCGACAAGTTAAAAACTCTGGAGAGGGTATAGCCCAAGATAGACCAGAATATACCAATGTTGTAAATGGATTTGGAGTTCTAGCTGGAAGGCAAGTAATAACCATGAATGAGCAATTAATTGCGCATGGATTCCTGCCCGTAGAATTTTTGTTAAGCAGTGCATCAGATGATGAATTGGCAACAGGAGTTCTGCTCGGTCTGACGGGAGCTAAGGCATTTTGCTCTGACCCATCACATAAATTTCCATCGGCTTGCCAATAACTGACAAGCTGTCACTAATTTCTTTTTTTTCTTAAATAGTTAGAAGCTTTGTCAGCTAGAAGGCCTTTAAATTCTAATGGCATACTGCTTGTCTATTGGGTTCAAATAAGATTATAAAACGAATTACAAAATTAAGTCATGGGAAAAATTATTGGAATTGATTTAGGAACTACCAACTCGTGCGTTGCCGTTATGGAAGGTAACGAGCCTGTGGTAATCCCAAATAGTGAAGGAAAAAGAACAACCCCTTCAATTGTTGCATTTATTGAAGGTGGTGAAAGAAAAGTAGGCGATCCTGCAAAACGTCAGGCTATTACAAATCCTACCAAAACGGTTAATTCGATTAAGCGTTTTATGGGCCATACGTTTGCTGAAATTTCAAGCGAAATAAAAAGAGTTTCTTACAAAATTGAAAAAGATGGCGTATTACCAAAAGTAAAAATCGACGATCGTCTTTTTACTCCTCAAGAAATATCTGCAATGGTTCTTCAGAAAATGAAGAAAACAGCAGAAGATTATCTTGGACATGAAGTTACTGAAGCGGTAATAACGGTTCCTGCTTATTTCAACGATAGCCAAAGACAAGCAACAAAAGAAGCCGGCGAAATTGCGGGTCTTACAGTTAAACGAATTATTAACGAACCAACGGCTGCGTCACTTGCTTATGGCATGGACAAGAAAGGTCAAGATATTAAAATTGCAGTTTTTGACTGCGGTGGTGGAACCCATGATGTATCCATATTAGAATTGGGTGACGGAGTTTTTGAAGTGAAGTCTACCGACGGAGACACACACCTTGGTGGTGATGATTTTGATCATGTAATCATCGACTGGTTAGTTGCCGAATTTAAGGATGAGAACGGATTAGATGTATCTAAAGATCCAATGGCATTGCAGCGTTTGAAAGAAGCTGCTGAAAAAGCTAAAATTGAATTGTCTTCAACTACTTCCACCGAAATTAATTTGCCATACATAATGCCAGTTGACGGTGTGCCAAAACACTTGGTAAGATCTTTATCTAGAGCAAAATTTGAGCAATTAGCAGATGAGCTGATTAAAAGAACAATTGAGCCTTGTAGGTCTGCATTGAAAAATGCTGATATGACCCCAGCAGATATTGATGAAGTTATTTTGGTAGGTGGTTCTACTAGAATCCCAGCAGTTCAAGATGCTGTAAAAGCATTCTTTGGAAAAGAGCCAAGTAAAGGTGTTAACCCTGATGAAGTAGTTGCTTTAGGAGCGGCGATTCAAGGTGGTGTTATGACTGGAGAAGTAAAAGATGTTCTTTTATTAGACGTTACTCCTCTTTCTTTGGGTATCGAAACAATGGGTGGTGTAAGTACTCGATTAATAGAATCGAATACTACTATTCCAACAAAAAAATCAGAGACTTTCTCTACTGCTTCGGATAATCAGCCTTCGGTTGAGATTCATGTTTTGCAAGGAGAGCGTCCAATGGCGAAGGATAACAGAACAATTGGAAGATTTCACCTTTCTGATATTCCACCAGCACAAAGAGGAACACCTCAAATTGAAGTAACATTTGATATTGATGCTAACGGAATTTTAAATGTTTCCGCAAAAGATAAAGCAACAGGAAAAGAACAGTCAATTAGAATTGAAGCTTCTAGTGGTTTGTCTGACGCAGAAATTGAAAAAATGAAAGAAGAAGCAGAAGCAAATGCTGAAGCTGACAACAAAGCGAAAGAAAAAGTTGATAAGTTAAATGCTGCTGACAATTTAATTTTCCAAACGGAAAAACAATTGAAGGAGTACGGTGATAAAATTCCTGCTGAAAAGAAAGAGCCTATTGAAACTGCATTAAACGAGTTGAAAGAAGTTCATAAATCAGAAAATATTGAAGCAATTGATGCTGCAATGGAAACACTGAACACTGCATTTCAAGCTGCATCAGAAGAAATGTATGCTGCACAGGCTGCTGAAGGCGGTGCGCAAGGACAGCCCGGTGCTGATGCTTCGCAAGAAGGTTCAGACGCAAAAGCTGAGGATGAGGTTACTGATGTTGATTTTGAAGAAGTAAAATAAAAGTCGCAACATATTACTAGTCAAAAAAGAGCCGGTTATGCCGGCTCTTTTTTATTTGAGATCTACTTCTATATTTGTAAATATGTTATGATTCGGTCTTTATTTATACTTTTTGTTATTGGAATCTCGGTCTCAGGATTCGCCAGTTCAGCTGTACCTGACTCGTTGTTCAAGAAAAGCTACATGCAAGATTCATCTTACATAGGTGATTTAAGCGGGAAAATTTCTTTCAAGCTTTTTACACTAAATCGAACCAATAGTTTCGCAATTTCTGATGTTGGAAATACTTTTGAAAGTAAATATAAGCCAAATGTGGACGTTGATTTGGGGTTTGGAGTCATATACAGGTGGTTAAAGTTAGGGATTTCTCTTGCTCGTTTAGATAGGGGTGGGCCAGAGTCAACGCATGGAAAAACTACTCGATTAGACTTTCAGGGCCATGTATTTACGAAGAAATTTGATGCAGACCTAAATATCCAGTTTTATAATGGTTACTATTTGTCTAATCCAGCATCGTTTAACAAAGATTGGACTTTAGGCAACCCATATCCACAGCGATTAGACATGCGGAGTAGATGTTTAGGGGGCAGTGTTTATTATGTATTTAATTATGAAAAATTCTCGCTTCAGTCCGTTTATGCTCAATCTGAATGGCAGAAGAAAAGTGCTGGATCATTTTTTTTAGGAAGCTCCTTAAATTCCTTTGCGATAATCGCAGATTCTGTGATTTCTCCAGATTTTTTCTCGAATTCTTCAAATTCATCTAATTTTTTTCAAGATGCAAGGTTTAGAAGTTTAGCTCCATTGATTGGTTACTCTTACACTTTGGTTCTTTTTGAGCATGTTTTTACAAACCTTACACTTTCTCCTGGTCTTGCTTTAGCAAATACAAGGTTGAAAAATGCTGAAGGTTTGTTGGTTTACAAAAAAACTAATATCATTCCTAGGTTTGGTATTCGTTTTGGCCTTGGATATAATGGTCCGAAGTTTTTCGGTGGTTTTTCAGCAGAATATAACTATCGGCAGTTTAAATTTAATAGTGGAGAGGGTAGGTTTGGTTACACTAGAGGTCAAGCGAGGTTGTATGTTGGATATCGACTTAATTATTAGTTATTCATACCGTAAAGCCTCAATAGGATCGAGTTTCGAAGCTTTTACCGAAGGGTAATATCCAGAAAGTACTCCAACCACAAAACACAAGCTAAACCCTGAGAAAATCCACAACCAAGGAATTATGAATGCACCTCCTGTTAGCAGCGAAGTGACATTTCCTATAATTATTCCAAAAACAATTCCAGCAACTCCACCCATTTGGCAAATAAGAACTGCCTCAGTTAAAAATTGAGTTTTTATCACCGAAGGAGAAGCCCCTAAAGACTTCCGAACTCCTATTTCGTGCGTTCTTTCTGTGACTGAAACCAGCATAATATTCATTAATCCTATTGCCGCTCCTAATAATGTGATCATTCCGATTATCCCAGCTGCTATAGTCACATTTCTAATATTCTCAATCAGTTTTGTTGCTAAACTATCGCTTCTGCGAATTTCGAAATCATCAGGTTTAGACAATGGAATTTTTCTGATTTGTCTGAATTTACCTGTGGCATCATCAATGGTTGGAATTAATTGTTCTGGACGCTCGGTCATCACGTTTAGAGTGAAAGTTTCATTTGGGTTGCCGAAATATTGCCTCGTGACACCAAGTGGCAGCAAAACTAGGCGGTCGCCTCCCATTCCTGAGCTACTTCCTTTTTCTTTTAAAACTCCTGCAATCGTGTAGCGAACTCCATCAATGGAGATCTCGCTACCTATTGCGTCAACATTTTTAAATAAAGTTTTATTGACTTCGCTTCCTATTAGTGCAACTCTCCGATTATTTTGAAAATCGGTATTACTCATGTTTCTGCCTTTTTCAACTGAATATCCAGCTGTTTTTAGGTAGTTGTGATCAATACCCATAACACTGACGTTCTGGTTGGTTTTTTCACTCTTATACTTTACAGTAGAATTGAATGATGCGCTCAAGAAAACGGAGACTTTCGCATCTGAATCAAACTCATTTCTAAATTTTTGAGCCTCGAAATAGGTGATGCGTTTCTTCTCATTGTCTTCGTTTTTAACTTTTGCCCTTGAGCGATACTGACGAATAACAAAAGTGTTTGCTCCCATGTTGGTAAACTCAGATTGGATGGAGGCTTTAATCGAGTCAATTGCGGTCAATATTCCGATGAGCGCAGTAATTCCAATAGCAATGATCATTGCAGTTAAAACCGTTCTAAGTGTCTGACTTTTAATGGCATTAAGAGCCACGTAAATATTCTCTTTTAGTACTTGTTTTCTCAATTTATAACAAAATTATAGGTATAATTTTTTACCTTCGCTACACGGAAAAGTAGCCAATGTAAAATTAGAAATTCAAAGTTATGATATTCGATTTGGACATGATTAAAAAGGTGTACCAACGGTACCCTGAAAGGATAAAAGCAGCACGAGAGATTCGTAATAAACCATTAACGCTTTCTGAAAAAATACTGTATACGCACCTTTGGGACGGAAAAGCCGAAACGGAATATGGCCGAGGAAAAAACTATGTTGATTTTGCGCCAGATAGAGTAGCTATGCAGGATGCAACGGCTCAGATGGCTTTGTTGCAGTTTATGCAAGCTGGCAAAAGTTCAGCTTCTGTGCCTTCGACAGTGCATGCAGATCACCTTATTCAAGCTAGAATGGGTGCCGATAAAGATCTTCAAGAATCTTTAAACAAAAATAACGAGGTTTTCAATTTTCTTTCTTCGGTTTCTAATAAATATGGAATAGGATTCTGGAAGCCAGGCGCTGGAATTATACATCAAGTGGTACTTGAAAACTATGCATTTCCAGGTGGAATGATGATAGGTACTGATAGTCACACAGTAAATGCAGGCGGACTAGGAATGGTGGCTATTGGAGTTGGAGGTGCAGATGCAGTTGATGTTATGGCAGGAATGCCTTGGGAACTTAAATTTCCAAAATTGATAGGAATTAAGCTAACTGGAACATTAAGCGGCTGGAGCTCTCCTAAGGATGTTATCCTGAAGGTTGCAGGTATATTGACTGTTAAAGGTGGTACCGGTTGTATTGTAGAATATTTCGGTGAAGGTGCTCAGTCAATTTCATGTACAGGAAAAGGTACTATTTGTAATATGGGTGCTGAGATTGGAGCTACTACTTCAACATTCGGTTACGATGATTCAATGAGAAGATATTTAAGTGCAACTGGAAGAGCAGATGTTGTCACTTTAGCTGATGAGGTTGCAGAACACTTAACAGGCGACGATGAAGTTTATGCTAATCCTGAGCAATACTTTGATCAGGTTATTGAAATAAATTTATCGGAACTGGAACCACATGTGAATGGTCCGTTTACACCAGATTTGGCTACACCAGTTTCTGAAATGGCAGCTGCGGCGGCTTCAAACGATTGGCCAACAAAAGTTGAATGGGGATTAATTGGTTCTTGTACAAACTCCTCGTATGAAGATTTATCAAGAGCAGCGTCAATTGCAAAACAAGCAGTTGAAAAAGGTCTTAAAATTAAAGCTGAATTTGGAATTAACCCTGGTTCTGAGCAAGTAAGATTTACTGTTGCTCGAGATGGAATTTTAGATGCATTTGAGCAACTAGATGCTACTATATTTACAAATGCTTGTGGTCCCTGTATTGGTCAGTGGGCAAGAGCTGGTGCTGAGAAAGAAAAGAAGAATACGATTGTACATTCATTCAATAGAAACTTCTCGAAACGTGCTGATGGTAACCCAAATACGCACGCCTTTGTAACTTCACCAGAAATGGTAGCGGCAATTGCAATATCTGGGAACTTAGGATTTAATCCAATTACAGATACATTGGCTAACGAAGCTGGTGAAGAAGTGAAATTAGACCCTCCAACAGGTTGGGAATTGCCGGAAAAAGGATTTGATGTTGAGGACAATGGATACCAAGCTCCCTCATCGAACGGCAGTGGGATAGAAGTTGTAGTAAAAGAAGACTCTGAGAGGTTGCAATTATTGACACCTTTTGCAGAGTGGGATGGCGGTGATTTAACTGGAGTACGTTTGCTTATTAAAGCTCACGGAAAATGCACTACTGATCATATTTCAATGGCTGGGCCTTGGTTAAGGTATAGAGGGCATTTAGATAATATTTCTAATAACTGCTTAATTGGTGCTGTAAACGCTTTTGGTGGTGCAATGAATTCTGTTAAAAATCAGATAACTGGTGATCTGGGAGAGGTTCCAGCAACTGCAAGAGCATACAAAGCTGCAGGTGTTTCAACAATTGTTGTAGGAGATCATAACTACGGTGAGGGTTCCTCTAGAGAACACGCTGCAATGGAGCCAAGGCACTTAGGAGTCAAAGTTGTTTTGGTAAAATCGTTTGCAAGAATTCATGAAACTAATCTGAAGAAGCAAGGAATGTTAGGATTAACATTCGACCAAGAATCTGATTACGATAAAATCCAAGAATCAGATACTTTTAATTTTGTTGACCTAAAAGATTTTGCATCAGAAAAGCAACTGACAATAGAGGTTGTGCATGCTGATGGAGGTAAGGATATAATTAAAGTAAATCACACTTACAATGCTCAGCAGATCGATTGGTATCGTGCAGGTTCAGCATTAAATCTCATTAGTAGAGGAGCTTAATCTTAGATAAAAATTTAAGAAAAAGGTTCTCTCGAGAACCTTTTTTTTTGCAAATTGCCATAGTTATCAATAGCTTTTTATATAAGTATATTTGCTAATTCAATGTTAATTAAGAATCTAAATATCTTTATTGTTATGCTGATTTCTGCAGTTTTCATAACGGAAGGAATTTGTCAAGATAGTAGTTCAACTAATTTCGGTAAAAATATTTACAGAAAGAGTTGGAACCTTGGTTTTAAGGTCCATACGACTGGCATTGGTGGTGAGTTTAGGCAAGAAAAATTCGTCACGGCTACTCAAAAAAACTTTTGGAATATAGATATTTCTAATATCAAGCATGTTAAAGAGCAAAAGAGTTTTAATCAAGGACAGGATGAATCTAATATTGTCTATGGAAAGCTGAATAGTTTTTATCAGATTAGAGCAGGCGTTGGTCAACAAAAGGTAATATTCAAAAAGTTGGTTATTCGTGGAGTTCAAATTAGTAGCGTCTATAATCTTGCGCTTACTGCAGGATGGCTGAAACCTGTTTTTGTGGAAGTTCAGGTGGGCGACCTCAATGAAAATCCTACACCAAGTACAGAACAATACAATCCATATATCCATTCATACGAGCGAATTTCGGGAAAAGGGCCTTGGCGTTCAGGTGTGGGAAGTAGTACCATTGTTCCAGGAGCGTCGGCTAAATTTGCTTTGAATTTTGAATTTTCACCTGAAGAGGATGAAATTAAGGCGATTGAGGCTGGAGTGATTTTAGATGGATTTATTGATCCAATTCCACAAATGGCGTTTAATCGCCAATACAATGTATTTTTTAATGTCTATATCAGTTTTCTGTTTGGCAGAAAAACCTATTTATAATAATGAGTGAACTTTTAGAATCGAAGCAAAAAATAAGCAAGCCAAAATGGTTGCGGGTTAAACTTCCTACTGGTGAGAACTATAAGCACGTTCGTGACATAGTTTCTGAACACAAATTGAACACTATATGTGAGAGCGGTAACTGTCCTAACATGGGAGAGTGTTGGGGTGCAGGAACTGCAACTTTTATGATATTGGGTAATATCTGTACTCGATCATGTGGTTTTTGTAATGTACTTACCGGTAAACCTTTAGGGGCTGATCCATTTGAGCCATTGCGAGTAGCTAAATCGGTTAAGTTGATGAAAGTGAAACATTGTGTTATCACTTCTGTTGACAGAGATGACCTTAAAGATGGTGGCTCAGATATTTGGGCGCAGACCGTCAATAAGGTTAGAGAATTAAGTCCTACAACTACTTTAGAAACCTTAGTTCCCGATTTTGCAGGAAACTGGGAAAACCTTCAAAGAGTTATTGATGTTGCTCCAGAGATTGTCTCACACAATTTAGAAACAGTAAGGCGACTTACCAAAGAAGTAAGAATCCAAGCAAAATACGATAGAAGTCTCGAGGTGTTGTACCGATTGAAAAAAGGTGGAATGCGAACTAAAAGTGGTGTTATGCTGGGTTTAGGCGAAACTGATAAGGAGATAATAGAAACGATGGAGGACCTAAGGTCTGTAGAAGTCAATGTGTTGACTTTAGGCCAATACCTTCAACCTACAAAAAAGCATCTACCGGTTTATGAATTTGTTAAGCCTGAACGCTTTCAGAAATACAAAGAAATTGGTTTAGAAATGGGATTTAGATTTGTAGAAAGCGGTCCATTGGTTCGTTCTTCTTATCATGCTGAAAAACATTTATTCTAGTCATTTGTTCTTATTACGTAGTTGTTTATTTTAAACAATAAGCCACTAAAATATTTGATTAAAGTTGTTTGAGAAAATGATTTAAATTGCACTCTATTTTGCTGAATACATTAATTATTACAATATGAAGATTAAAATACTTTCCCTTGCCGTTCTAGCTGGTCTTACTGCTTTGATTTACAGTGGTATAAAAAGAAATCAGAGTAATGTGGCCGAGGCCTCATATCAGGTCAGAGAAAACAATAGTAACAGTGCTTCTGCGCAAGGTGCTGTTGAATACTGGAAGTCTATTAGAGGTTCAGTTGAAAACGGAGAAGTGAAAGAGGAAGATTATAATCGTGTAATTGCTCAAATTGAGAATAAGCGCGCGAGTAGAGCTGGAGGAATTGGTTTAGAGTTTGAACCAATTGGACCAACCAATATTGGAGGTAGAACTAGAGGGTTAGTCGTTGATATTAACGATCCAGAAATAATCATTGCAGCAAGTGTAACTGGAGGTGTTTTTAGAAGCCTGAATGGAGGCAACACCTGGACGACAAGTTTCGGAACAGAAAAAACATTGACTACAAGCTACTTAACACAAGGTCCAGATGGGGTCGTTTATTTAGCTACTGGAGCAGCCTCTTTTGAACTAGCTGGATCAACGGAAAACGGTAATTCAACCCCAAAAGAACCAGGAATAGGTATAATGAAGTCAATTGACCAAGGATTAACATGGACATTACTAGAGAGTACTGAAGTTGCTGGAACGGATCAACGATTCAGGACTATCAATGAAGTGAAAGTTAGCCCTATCGATGCCAAGATTATTGCAGTTGCCACATATAGAGGATTGCAGGTTTCGTTTGATGGCGGATTAACATGGATAGATAACCTAATTTGTGTTGGTGGATCAGGAACTCCTCCGTTTGTGGGAGATATTAATTCGTTGGAATTTAGTTTAGATGGAAAGATGTTATGGGTTGGATCTGATGACGGCCGATTCTTTTACTTAGACGATATTTCAGCTACTAACACGTGTGGGTTTGTTAGAACTGAAGTTGCTGACGGTTGGGTTACTGGGTCAAATAGAATGAAATTAAGTGCTTCTGTAATTAATCCTCTTAAGGTATATGCCGCACTTACTGATGCTGGAGATGTATTAATTGATATTATAGAATCGGTAGACGGAGGAAAAACATTTAAGACCATAAATCCAAATGTTCCTACAAGTAATCCAAACTTCGATATTTTCGGAAATTCGCAGGCATGGTACGATTTATTATTTAAGGTAGTGCCAAACACTGCTGATTCTACAAGAGAAAATATATGGATAGGTGGAGTTGACCTTTGGAGGTTTGATGGAAACTGGACGCAAGCTTCTGTAGGTGGAAGAGCAAATGGAGGGCACAATCCATTTTTCGTTCATGTTGATCACCACATTATGACTTACAACAAAAAGAATCCTAATCAATTGTATTTTGGGAATGACGGCGGCGTATTTAAGTCTTTAGATGGCGGCTATGAATTTTTTGATGTGAATAAGGGATATATGACAACCCAATTTTACAGTATCGATATTGCAAATTTCGATTACGTTATTGGCGGAACACAAGACAATGGAAATATTATCGTTTCTCCCCTGAGACCTGGTGATACTGATTTTGGAGCAGTAGTGTTTAATGAAAACATTACCAATGGTGATGGTTTTGACTGCGTAGTTTCGAGTATTGCTGATGTTAAGTATACCTCTGCTCAATATAATAACGTTGGAAGAGGTCTAATTGTAGATGTTAAAGGTGGTGCTGCATGTGGTCAATATTGTGACGACCAAGGACACTTTTACACAAAACTGGCTTTATGGGAATCTAGAGACGATAAAACAAGTAAGTTTTTTCTTGCTTTCGAATCAGATACTGTAGCTGATGCAATTGATTTGGGCACTGGAATAAGAAAAACATTCAGTGGAACAATTAAACCAATTCAAGATGCTGCTGAGGTTATTCTGGGAAGCATAGAAATTGGGACGATTGACGATAGATTAAAATACAACGGAGCTGGAGGTTTTACAGGAAACGGTATTGGTACTTTGGATGAAACTACAATGGAGTTTTCAGTAACCTTTAATAGTCCACCACAATTAAATGCAAAAGTAAATGCCTATTATGCTTCTAACTATAAAGCAGGATCTGTCCTTAATGTAGGGAGTAGAACAGCGCAATTGCCAATACAACACATTCTAACAACAAACCTCGAACCTGGAGATGTAGAATTAATCCAAGATCCAGTTCAAAGTATAATCGCAATGTCGACATCGCAAGAGTGTTTATCTGGTCAGTCTCATGCTGCTAGAAGTTGTTCAGGTAGAACTTCAGGAATTATGTTGGGAAGAGATGCAATTAATACTTCCGAAGAACTGAAGTGGTTGTTTGTTCCAGGTGGAAGTGGATACAGAATGGTGTTTTCTCCTAATGGAGATAAATTGTTTGCATCAGTAGGTGGGTCAGTTGATCGATTGAATGGGATAAACGATGTTTACACACAAGATGATGCTGATAAAGTTACAAGAACTAGAATCTCTGGTTTTGGAGGAGGAACAGTGACAGGAATTAGTATTCATCCGAATGATCCAGAAACATTATTAGTTACTACCGGAAATTATGGTATTACTTCGTCACATGTATATGTTGTCACTGGTGCTATGGGAGCAAATCCTGTTGCTAGAGCTGTAGGTGGTGATTTACCTAATTTCCCAGTATACGATGCGATCTTTGATATGACTAATTCTGACCGAGTTATATTGGGTACAGATAAGGGTGTTTGGACAACAAATGACGTATGGGCTGCAAGTCCAATATATGCTGAAGAAAACTCAACAATTGGAAACTTTCCTGTTATTGATATAGATCAACAAACATTGCCTTTTGGTGAAGCAAGTAACAGAGAGGTTATTTACTTAGGTACACATGGCAGAGGAATTTGGAAGTCAGGTTCAGTAGTAACTGGGGTTGCACCAAACCTGACCAGTGCTAAAGTATGGGAATCAGAAATTAAACTCTTCCCAAATCCTGCAAAGTTTAATATTCAAATTGAATATACAGTTGCAAATCCAGATGAGGTTACCATGAGAATTTATTCTATTGCAGGAAATATTATGAAAACTATCACTCCTTCTGCACTGGAAGGCGAGAACAGTATCAATGTTTCTGTTAACGATTTACCTTCAGGAACTTACTTCATTAATTTGATAGATGGAAACTCTCAGAAAGTTGCCAAGTTTATCAAAATGTAAACTCAAAACATAATTCTTTAAGAAGCCGCTCTAAGTATTTAGAGCGGCTTTTTTTTGTTCAAACATTTTAATAGAATTTACCGTAATTCAGTAGAATCTTTTTTGGAAATCAAGAATATCATCTAATGCTTCAAGTCAACATGCTGCATTGAGAGCCTAACCAAGTTTATCAAAATGTAAACTTGATTAAATACATATAAAAAAGTACTCCTTGTGAGGGCTTTTTTTATGCCTATTTTTTTAATCGCGGTATATTTGAGTCAAAGGAATTTTATGCGAATAGCTATTAATGGATTTGGTCGGATTGGAAGAAATTTCTTACGAGAATTAGTAAGAAGAAGCAATGAATTTGGACAGTTTCAAGTCGTTGCCATTAATGATTTGGCGGATACGAAAACACTTGCACACTTATTAAAATACGATTCAGTTCATGGTGGTTTTAAGGGGGAAATATCATATTCTGGAAATGAGATCACAGTAAATGGAAATGCCGTTAAAACGTTTGCTGAATCAGATCCTTCGAAATTACCTTGGGCATCACTCAACATTGATATTGTCATTGAGTCTACAGGATTTTTCAGAACAAGGAAATTAGCTTCTAAACATTTAGTAGCAGGGGCCAAAAAAGTTATTCTTTCGGCGCCGTCTTCTGATAAGGATATAAAAACAGTTGTGTTAGGAGTTAATAATGACGTTCTGTCAAAAGACGATGTAATCGTTTCAAACGCTTCTTGCACTACTAATAATGCAGCACCATTAATTCAAATAATCGATGAATTGTGCGAGATAGAAACAGCTTACATTACTACGGTTCATTCTTATACATCAGATCAAAAACTGCATGATGCACCCCATAAAGATCTTAGAAGGGCGCGTTCAGCTCCTAATTCAATTGTACCTACCACAACAGGTGCAGCAAAAGCCATTACGAGAATATTTCCTCATTTAGAAGGTAAAATTGGAGGATGTGGTATTCGTGTTCCGGTGCCTAATGGCTCAATGACAGATATTACTTGTGTCGTTAAAAACCCACAAAGTGTTGAATTGATTAATGAAAAATTCAAAGCTGCATCAAAGACTTACCTCAATGGAATTTTGGATTACACAGAAGACCCAATAGTATCGGTTGATATTATTGGAAACCCACATTCCTGTTTATTTGATGCTGAATTAACTTCAGTTATTGGAAACATGGTAAAAGTTGTGGGTTGGTACGATAATGAAATCGGGTACTCAAATAGGTTATTGGATCTTTTGAAAAAAATCTAATTGTGAAACTCCTTTAATTCCAAGCGTTCTCCATCAAACACACCATAAGTGTTGTAATTGAGCCATTCACCAAGGTTTATGTATCGACTGGTTTCGCCAACCTTTAAATCTAAGGGTAAATGTCTGTGGCCAAATATGAAGTAGTCATAATGTTTAGTTGTGAGCACTTCTCGGGAGTAAATAGCTAACCATTCATTTTCTTCTCCTAAGAATTTTTCATCGGAACCACTATTTGCCGAACGACTTTTTCCACTCCAAAAATTTGCCAAACCAATACCTAAATTAGGGTGAATCCAGCCAAATATCCATTGGCAAATCGGATTAGCAAACACCTTTTTAATGAATTTGTAGCCGTAATCTCCGGGTCCATAACCATCTCCGTGACCAATTAGGAATTTCTTTCCGCCAAATTCAAAATCGGTATTGTCTCGATACATTTTAACGCCCAATTCTTCTTCAAAATAATTGAATACCCACATATCATGGTTTCCGATAAAATAGTGGACATTAATTCCGCCATCAGTTAGTTCCGCAATTTTGCCTTGCAGTCTAGAAAACCCCTTTGGAATAGAATGTTTATATTCAAACCAAAAATCAAAGACATCACCAACCAAAAAGATATCGGAAGCATCTTTTGAAACTTCATTCAACCATTGAATAACTCTTAATTCTCGTTCTCGACTTTTCTCGGGACTTGGTGCGCCTAAATGAAAATCAGATGCGAAATATATTTTTTTATTCAAACTCATTTTACAATTTCGTCCAGTGCTTTGTATGGATTCAGTTTATGCAAATGCAAAGTAAATCGAATCTGTTCGTTATAGGTAACATTGTTTGCCGAGTAGGCCTGTTCGATAGAATCGCTCCAAAGAACCGGTAAGAAGACTTCAAGAATATCTCTCAAGATTGATATTTTAATTCCTGCATTAAACATAAAAGACTCTGTTGAACTGGTTCCGATATCAGAATATACCCCAATTGGCAATACGAACGGCAGATCGGCCTTTATATTAAACGCAAGCAACCAATCGTTAGATTGACCCACATTTGTAGGAGTTTTAAAGCCTCCTTGATTATCATTCATTTGCTGTTGCCAAAAATCATGAGAAGTTCCTCGTTCAACGAAGGTGTTACTAAATGTATAATCATACCATCCTGATTGACCGTCCATTCTCAAGTTATATCTAGGCGAAGTAGTCTGGTTATTTGCAAACACACCGGCATACACTCGAAGAGTAATATTCTCTTTTCCTTTATGGTATTTCCAATTTTGAATTCCTTCCAATTCTAGCAACTGAAATTCTTCGTGGGCCGTAGAGGTGAAGTTTATTTCGGATTGACTTAATTCTCGATTACGATTTGAATTCCAATCTAGGATTGTATACAAGTTATCTTCATTTACGATAGGTAATCTTTCTCTATTGGTTTGTTCCGTTGTGTAAATAGATCCTATTGAAAGATAATGTCTCCAAGGCGAACGTGCATTTTTGTTCTTAAAGTCAAAATTAATTTTTGGATTATATCGTTCATACTGCGTGCTATTAGATCCTAGTGTTGGATTAGAATAACTAAATCGCTGTAAGTTTCCATTTAAGGTAAGCCGTTTAATAAAGTTCGAAAAATAGAAGTGATAATTTGCATTATAAATTCCATTTAACTCATTGCGATGTATGGAATACATGGGAGCTACAAAAAACTCAAAAGGCTTTTCTAGAATTGATTTGTTATGCAATCCAATTCCTAACATTGTTTGATCGCTCGAATTCCAACCAATCATAGGTAAATAAAACAACTGTGTTTTATTAGAGTTTTCGAGTGAACCAAGAAACTTCAATTGTATTGGTTCCACTTTTTTAAGCAATCCGCGGGTTCTTGAAGTATTGTCCTTTCTGTTTTTTTCAACTGTATTTAAATGCACATCAGCCATTATAGACTTAGCACCAGTATTGGGTAATTCTATTTTGGTTACTCCTGAAAGTGATTTGATTTGATGACTAATTAAAATACTTCCATTTTTATCTAATGCACTAATCGTGACCGGAAGATTAATTGAGGATTTATTTTTTACCGTGATATAATGAATTTCATCTTTTGTTTTAACTTTTTTCAGTTTTACATTAATTTTCTCAGTTGAATTCAGATAATGATCAAAAAACCAACTTAAGTCTTCTTCATAGACCAACTCAAACTCTGTCTTTAAATCCTTTAAATTGGGATGTTTGAATTCCCATTTTGTATAAAACTGCCGCATAGAACGGTCAAAAACGTCATCACCTATTGCTGCTCGCAGCATTTGTAAACTCACGGCCATTTTTGCATATACAATTGCCCCATAATTCAAATAAGTGTAATCTGCCGAATGAGCGGTTAGTTTTTGGTCAGTATTATTTCGAGCTGTAAACAAATAGGTAAGATACTTTTCACCCCTTACCGTCACCAAGTCAAGACCCAGCCAGGAATTCAGGAAATTTGGTATCCTATCAACCTGAGCAGAAAGGCTAGAGTCTCCATACAATTCTTCGAAATAGCGCATTTCATAAAAAGAATTGATGCCTTCATCTAAACTAGGCATATCGCGTTCATTAAATCCGAGCATTCCGTAAAACCAATTGTGTCCAACTTCGTGAACAATAACATTTTCTAAAGTTTTTCCTTTCATACCGTAATCAATAATCGTAATCATCGGGTATTCCATTCCTCCGCCAGCTTCCAGACTGGCCTCAACTGCAGAGCAATTTTTATAGGGATAATCACCATTGTATTTTGAATAGTGATATACCGCTTGATTCACATAGCGAGGAACTTTTTTCCATTCTTCATAATTTTCCTTGTCGAAATAGGCCCAAGTAGTAACAGTTCTTTTTGAGTTCGGAAGCAGTACAGAATCCTTTAGAACCACAAAATCTTTTTGTCCAAACCAGGCAAAGTCATGCACATTAGCTTGATTATAATGCAAGGTTTTGTATTCTTTACTTGAAATAGAATCAAATTCTAAATATTTAGCTGGTTTGGAGACGCTATATTCAGATCGTTTTAGCAGAAAATCGATTTCAGATTTTGTTTTTAATTCTCCTGTTGCTCCAATTACGTAATTCTTCGGAACGCTTATGCGAACATCAAAGGTTCCGAATTCAGAATAAAACTCACCCTGATTTAAATAGGGCATAGCATGCCATCCATCTTTATCAAATACTGCAGGCTTTGGATACCATTGTGTAATTTGATAAGAGTTGCCTGAATGTCCCAGTCGACTAATTCCTGCGGCTGGAATTTTCACCCTAAAAGGAGTCGAAATTTTAATACGCTCTTTGGGTGCTAGTTTTTTATTCAAAATCAAAGCACAGACATCAATATGATTAGGATGATACACCCACTTTATTTCAACGTTATTAACCTTGAAGTTTAGTGAATCAATAAATCCTCGTCCCTTCTTGTCAGTGAATTGAAAAGTAGTTGACCCGTTTTCTAACAGTTGTTTTCCAAGAGCAGTTTCATTGTTTTTGTATGCATTGGGCCATAAATGAAACCATATGGTATCCATACCATGGCGACTATTATTTATGTATTCAAGTTCTTCATAACCGTGAAGAACATGATTGCTATCATCCAGTTCAACTTGAATGTCATAGTTAACTGTTTGCTGAAAATATTCACGAACGTGCTGCCCTGATGCTATTCCAGAAAACCCTAAAAACAAAAAGCCCAAAAGGGCTTTTCTTGTGCTTGAATTTGATTTAAGCATAAATTTTCTCAAAAAGGTCTTTGTATTTTTCCATTATAAACTTTCGCTTGAGTTTAAGAGTAGGGGTTAACTCCTTAGTTTCTACGGACCAAGTTGAATCTACTAATTCAAACTTTTTGACTTGTTCCCAGCTTCCAAATCCCTCATTCAATTTGTCAATTTCTTTTTTGATCCGTGCAATAACTTTTTCGTTTTTTATTGCAGCGGAGTTAGATCCAAAATCAATACCTTTTCTGACACACCAATCTTTTAGAAACTCAAAATTAGGAACCACATATGCGGCAGGATGCTTCTGACTTTCACCGATAACCATGATTTGTTCAATGAACCTAGATTCTTTGAATTTATTTTCCATAGGTTGGGGAGCGATATACTTTCCACCTGATGTTTTGAAAATTTCTTTTTTACGATCTGTTATTTTTAAGAATCTATCACCAATAAATTCTCCAATATCTCCTGTCGAGAACCAACCATCTGAAGTAAGTACTTCTTTTGTTTTTTCAGGTTGGTTGTAATAACCCTGCATTACGTTCGGTCCTTTAATCAGGATTTCTCCATCAGCTGCAATTTTCACCTCTACACCGTCGATAATTCTACCAACTGAGCCGAGCATTAATCCTTTATCGTGCCATGCATTTACTGTTGCAACAGGAGATGTTTCTGTTAATCCATAACCCTCCATTATCGGTACTCCAGCAGCCAAAAATACTCTAGCCAATCTTGGCGATAAAGCAGCAGAACCAGAAGCAACGGCCAATACATTACCACCTAAAGCTTCTTTCCACTTACTAAATATAATTTTCCGTGCAATGCTCAATTGAAATTCGTACCAAGCTCCATTTGCACCATAAGGTTCATATTTTTCTCCAAGTGAAAGCGCCCAAAAGAAGAGTACTTTTTTTATTCCAGTTAATTCTGAGCCTTTAGCAACAATTTTATCATAAACCTTTTCGAGGAGTCGAGGAACTGCTGTAAAAACTTCAGGCTTTATTTCTCTGAGGTTGTCACCAATCGTTTCCATCGATTCAGCGAAATAGACAGAAACTCCTGTTATCATATATAAATAGATCAACATACGCTCATATACGTGACATATAGGGAGGAAACTTAAAGACTTCCCATTACTATCTACCGGTAATCGCTCAATACAGGACAATGCGTTACTCACTAAATTTTTATGAGAGAGCATTACTCCTTTAGGAACACCTGTTGTTCCACTAGTATATATAAGTGTGGCTAAATCATTCTCACTAATGGAATTCATTATGGACTCAACTTCAGCGTCTTCTTTTCCTTCACCTTCAGCAAGAAATTTTGTCCAATGATCGACTCCTTCCAATTGCTCAAAAGAATAAATATGCTTTAAGCTAGGAACTTGATCTTTAATAGAGTTTACTTTTTCAAACAGCTCCATATCGCTAACAAAGCAATATTTTAGTTCAGCATCATTAAAAATATATTTGTAATCTTCTGCTGATATCGTTGGGTATATAGGTACATCAACTGCGCCAACCTGCAGAATTCCGCAATCCATAGATATCCATTCAGGTCGGTTATTTGAGATCAAGCCAATTTTATCTCCTTTTTCAATGCCCAGTTTCAAAAGCGATTTACTCACTTGCATGGCCTCGCTAAGCATTGTGTCAATAGAAGTAGGCTCCCATTTCCCATTGATTTTTGCCGTAAAAGCATCTTTTTGAGGATAAGCTTTTTGTTGGTGGCGTGGTATATCGAATAAGCGTTTTACATGATCGTACATATATGTCTGTTTTGCTCAAATATAAATAAAGAGTTGGTCGAAAAAGACAGATAATAAATAGACTAATTAACGCTAAACTCTAATTTCCCCTTAATATATGTCCTCTGCACTTGAGTATCACTTGTTTTGTCAAAAGGAGCCTTCATTAGGTCAATGTTTAAAACAATAAAATCTGCATTTTTTCCGGCTTCTAAACTTCCTGTTTTATCATCAAAAAAAGCTAACATAGCTGGCCAAATCGTTAGTGCTTTAAGAGCGTGTTTTCTTTCTATGGGATAAGAACATTCGCCTGATTTGATTAAAGCTTTGAATTGTTCAAAAGGATTCATCTCTCCAATTGGGAACAATGAGCCAGAGGCAAGGAATTGATTTTGAGTGTATAGTTCTGAAAAATTATAGCTGGAACAATCTCGGTTTTCTCCGATAATAGAACCAACTTTTCCTTTATCCATTGTCGCCTGAGTTGGCTGAACGCTGGGTAGAATACTGTAGGGTTTTAATTTCTTGAAATCAGACTGATGAACCAGTTGATTGTGCTCAATTCGCCAGCGATTATCGTTTACAGATTTCAGGGCTTTCCCCATTTGTGTTGACGCTAATGCAAAGGCTGAATCTCCATAAGTATGGAATATCAATTGAAAGTTTAACGAAGCGCACAACTCTGGAAGTTCATACAATGGAAAAGAATCGGCGTATAGTTTACCATAAGTAACATCAGAAACATAGTGCGCCTTCAAAAGCGCTTCTTTTTCCCCAAATCCACCATCAATAAAATAACTAAGACCTTTTAAATGAATAGATCCAGAATCGAGTCTTCCCGTTTTAGTTAACCACTGAAAGTTTTCAGGATTCCCACCCAATACCAATTGATGGTAAAAAGTAGCGTTATTTTCTGTAATTATTTTTTCTGCTGTGATGGAATTAACACCGAAACTAGTACAACCAGAATATCCATTTTTGAATAGTTCTGAGGATAAATTTTTACTGTAGAATTGATTTAATTGACTTTTTTCTATATAATCGATGACCTTAATAATCGAATCTTTATCAAAGATCAGGAGACTCTCATTTCGCGCAGCTTCAAAAACCGAGTTGAAAGTTAAGGGGTCTACTTTTATTGTATTGCCAGAAGAGGATCGCGCTACATATTGAAAGTCAGGATAATCGAGTTGCCGTAATTCTCTTATTGGAGCATTATAGATGTAATTGATTTTTGAATTATCAAGCTGATCCTTAGTCAAATTGACATATTCAATTGCATTGCTTTTTAAAGTTTTTGCAAGTAAATAGCTATGGGCGTCGAAAAATGCAGGAACAACTGTTCTCTTTTTTAAGTCTAGTTTCTCAGTCGAAGTGTATTTGTTTAGAATTTGATGTTCAGGACCAATTTCTAAAACAACACCGTCTTTTATGGCCATTGCTTGCGAAGAGCTAAACTCCAAATCGCAAGTGTAAATCGTTCCATTATGAACTATTAAGTCTGCGTCTTTGTGCTTTATACAAGAGAGAAGCGCAGAGGCAGTTACCGCAAAAAGAATAAGGAGTTTTAGTTTAACCATTTTTGAATAAAAGTAGTTCTTTTGGTATCCACCAAAATGTTAAGAATAAGAAGTATAAGAATTAACGCAGGTATTTTATATCGAACCAAAGCACCAAAAACGGGAGTGACCCAGCCAGCTATTAACAAGATAATAACTGCAGAAATTGAAAAAGCAGCAATGATTTGAGTACTTTGATTATTAAGTTGCTTTCTGAACCAAAACGCAATAATTGCCAATGAAATTAATAGTAGAATCTCAAAAGAAGCTATTAAACTTATTGTGGAATGCGCCTCCCATATAAATGGACGAAATAATGCGTTGGAAAGTGCATTCGGAGCAGTTACTAAGAGGCTTTTCCATTCTGGTTCCAATATAAATAATTCAAATGCAGATCCTGGTTTCGATAGCGCTATTTCATTCAGGAAGTCGTGCTGTTTTTGATAAAAACGCTCGGGTATTCTTAACTTTAAAAGAAAGTCCATAAGAATAACTGACGCTGTTCCAAGCACTAGGTATGTAGGTATTAATATTCTTGATTTCAGGGAAGAAAATTTAAAAGCTAAAAGCAGTCCAAAACCAACAATTAAAGAAATAGCCACGTAGCTTTTTATAGTGAGTCCCAATAGGAAGAATAATATTAGAAAGCCTAAGTGTTTAAGGTTAAAGGACGAAATTGTTTTGATTCCGTAATAAGTAAGAAAACCCATTACAAAAACCAAAAGACTTTCTTTTAGCACAGCCGAACTCCAAAAAATTATTCCAGGGAAAATCAAAATACTTAAGAAGGTAAGTTTAGAGTTTACTCCAAAGTTTTTGATTGCATTAACTAGCGCCGCTAAACCAAGAAAGCTCATTAGATTGATAATTAAGGTATGAATGTGATAAACATCAAAACTGAAAAGTCGAACGAAAGCGTTAAACCGAATGATAGTCATGTTGTCATTAAAAACTCCATGCAAATGATTTTTGTACCAGTTGTTGAGCTGATCTGTTGCATTGATAACGGTATCTGATTGCATATCTATTCCGAATATAACTTTGAAATAGGTGAGCGGGTCGTTTTTAAAAACTTCAAAAAGCAAATTAGCATCATCGTAAAAGCGAAACGCATCTGTTGTATTGCGAGAACCATAATAGTATTGATAGAAAAGTGTAAACCCTATTCCAACTAATACTTTCAGTGAAAATAAGCATTGAATTTGGAGGTTAGAAAAACCAAGGTTTTTAACCAATCCAATTTTTGGAAGTATCCACAAAAGGATAAGCCACCAGAAAATAAGGTATGAAATATTGAAAAGCATTTTCTCAGAAGCAATGTTATATATAATAAGTGATTTTGACCCGCTTCAAAGGTTTGATAAAAACGTCTTTTCTGTTAATAATAAAGACCCTTTCTAAAACCCTTTCGATAAACTCATTTTTAACTTTGCGTCCATTCTAGGAATTTTGTTTGCTGGAATTGAAAACACTCTAAAAGGTTACTAATGATAAAGTTCTTTTCGTCTGGTGAAGACAAAATTTTTGCTGTAGGATTTCAAAATGATGTAGATAGCTCCGATCTACCAAAGCTCGAGTGGCTATTTAGTGGTGCAAAACCAGTTGAGGAGGAAACACTTATTGGCATTTTTGTGGGGCCTCGAAAAGAAATGATTACTCCTTGGAGTACCAATGCAGTTGAAATCACTCAAAACATGGGAGTCCATGGGATTTTTAGAATTGAGGAGTTTTTTTCCTTCACTATTGAAAATCCGACTTTTGATCCAATGCTTCAGGTAAAGTATTCGGAGCTTGGGCAAGATCTATTTACAATAGACAAAAAACCAGAGGAGGTTCTCTACATAGATGATATTTCAAGCTACAATAAGCAGGAAGGCCTAGCATTAAGTGATGAAGAAATTGAATACCTAAAAGGAGTAGCTACTCAACTTAAAAGAAAATTAACGGATAGCGAGATTTTTGGATTTTCTCAGGTAAATTCTGAGCATTGCCGCCATAAGATTTTCAACGGTCAGTTTATTATTGACGGAAAGGAAATGCCGTCCTCATTATTCAAGCTGATTAAAAAAACCACTGCCGATAACCCAAATAGAGTAGTATCCGCATATAAAGATAACGTTGCCTTTGTTGAAGGTCCCCGCGCTGAGCAATTTGCTCCAAAACGCCAAGACGAATCTGACTTTTTTGAAACCAAAGAATTTGATAGTGTAATTTCAATAAAAGCAGAAACACATAACTTCCCAACTACGGTTGAGCCTTTTAATGGAGCTGCCACTGGAAGTGGAGGTGAAATTCGAGATAGAATGGCCGGTGGAAAAGGTTCTATGCCCTTGGCAGGAACAGCAGTTTATATGACCGCATATTCTCGATTGACCGAAGATAGAGCTTGGGAAAACGGAATGGATGAGCGTGCATGGTTGTATCAAACTCCAATGGATATTTTGATCAAAGCATCAAATGGAGCGTCAGATTTTGGAAATAAATTTGGTCAACCACTTATTAATGGTTCGGTATTAACCTTCGAACACAAAGAAGGGGATAAGCGATTTGGTTTCGATAAAGTAATCATGCAAGCTGGCGGTATTGGTTACGGTAAGAAAGGAGAGGCACTAAAAGATATTCCAGACCCAGGCGATAAAATCGTTGTAATGGGTGGTGATAATTACCGAATAGGAATGGGTGGCGGAGCTGTGTCTTCCGTTGCAACTGGCGAATTCTCAAGTGGAATTGAGCTGAATGCTATTCAACGTTCTAATCCTGAAATGCAAAAACGGGTCTATAATGCTGTGCGTGCGATGGCCGAATTGGACAAAAACCCAATTGTTTCTATTCACGATCATGGCGCAGGTGGACACCTTAACTGTTTGTCTGAGTTAGTTGAAGAAACCGGTGGAAGAATCGATGTTAACAAATTGCCTGTTGGAGATCCAACATTATCTGACAAAGAAATAATCGGAAATGAATCTCAAGAACGAATGGGATTAGTGATTCGAGAAAAAGATATTGAATTACTGACCAAAATTGCAGATCGCGAAAGAGCCCCAATTTATGTAGTAGGAGAAACAACCAATGACAAACGCTTTGTTTTCGAAAACAAGAAAACGAAAACGAACCCAATGGATTGGGATTTGGCGCATATGTTTGGCTCTTCTCCAAAAACGATATTAGAAGATAGTTCAAAGACAGCGACTTATGCTGAATTGAATTATGAAACCAATCCGAATAAATTTCAAGATTATTTAAATGCTGTTTTACAATTAGAAGCAGTTGCTTGTAAAGATTGGTTGACCAATAAAGTAGATCGATGTGTTACTGGACGTGTTGCTAAACAACAATGTGCTGGACCATTACAAATTCCGCTGAATAATGTCGGAGTAATGGCAATTGATTATCGTGGAGTAAAAGGAATTGCAACTTCACTAGGGCATTCTCCGGTAAGTGCTTTGATTGATCCAATTGCAGGTTCTCAAGCTTCCATAGCAGAAGCATTAACCAACCTGATTTGGGCGCCAATTGAACAAGGAATTCAAGGAGTTTCGTTAAGTGCAAACTGGATGTGGCCAGCAAAACAAGAAGGCGAAAATTATCGCTTGTACGAAGCGGTAAAAGGAATTAGTGATTTTGCTTGTGAGCTTGGCTTAAATGTGCCTACAGGGAAAGATTCACTTTCTATGACTCAGAAATACAAAGACGGAGTTGTTTATGCTCCTGGAACAGTAATTATTTCTGCTGTAGGTGAGGTAAGTAATTTAAAGAAAGTTGTTGAGCCAGTATTGCAACCGATCATAGATTCTCAATTAATCTATATCGATTTTTCTGAAGACGGTTGCAAATTAGGAGGTTCATCATTTGCTCAAATTCTAAATCAACTGGGTAATGAAGCACCAAGAATTAAAGACGCTAAAAAATTCGCAGCTACATTTAACGTAGTTCAACAGTTAATTCTGGATGACAGAATTCTTGCAGGTCATGATATTTCGGCTGGAGGAATGGTCACTACTTTATTAGAAATGTGTTTCCCTGAGAATACTATCGGTTTATCGGTTGATTTAGCTGCATTGAATTCAACAGACGATATTAAATTGTTGTTTTCTGAAAAAGCTGGAATTATAATTCAAGTTGAAAAAGAAAACAGTGCAATGGTAAGCTCAGCATTAGATTCCGTGCATGCAAGCTATGCCATAATAGGTTCTGTAAATAATGAGAATAGTGTAGAAATTAAAACGAGTTCAAATGCATATGTTCTTGATGTTCCAACTTTAAGAAAGACGTGGTACAAGACTTCTCATTTGTTAGATCAAAAACAATCGGGAAAAGAGCATGCGGATTCACGTTTTAATAATCACGACAAATTTCCGCTGAATTACATTTTCCCACAAAATTTCAAGGGAACTTATGATGCATTAGGATTGAATCCTAATCGAAAAACAGCATCTGGAATAAAAGCTGCTATTATTCGAGAAAAGGGAGTGAACGGCGATAGAGAAATGGCTTATGCTATGTTCTTGGCTGGCTTTGATGTTAAAGATGTGCATATGACTGATCTAATATCCGGTCGAGAAGACTTGTCTGATGTTAATATGATTGCCTTTGTAGGTGGATTTTCCAACTCTGATGTATTGGGTTCTGCTAAAGGATGGGCAGGCGCATTTATGTTCAATGAAAAAGCAAAAGCTGCATTAGATAACTTTTACGCTCGACCAAATACGCTTTCACTTGGAATTTGTAACGGTTGTCAGCTAATGGGCGAGTTAGGTTTAATTTATCCAGAACACAGCGAACACCCAAAACTGGAGCACAACACTTCTGGTAAATTCGAATCAAGCTTTTTGGCCATTGAAGTACCAGAAAACAATTCAGTAATGCTGGGAAGTTTGTCTGGAACTAAAATGGGTATTTGGGCAGCACACGGAGAAGGAAAGTTCCATCTTCCAGAAGCGGAATCCAACTATAATGTAATTGGGAAGTACATTAATGACAGTTATCCAGCCAACCCAAACGGCTCTGATTATAACGTTGCGGGTATTGCAAGTAAGGATGGAAGGCATTTAGCAATCATGCCTCATTTTGAACGATCAATTTTTCCATGGAATTGGGGCTATTATCCAAACGATAAAAAACAAGAAGATGTAAGTCCTTGGATTTTAGCGTTCAAGAATGCAAAGGAGTGGGTGGTAGCTCGGTAAATTAAACTTTATGAAGCAATTCATTATTTCAGGCTTGATATTTTTTGCTTTAGGCACACTGTCCGGGCAAAATGATGGATTCAAGTCTAAAATTGAATCAAAAGTGACTTCTTCGAATTGCGACAGCATTATTTGGTGTGGCACTAATACCGTTGCTCTACAATATCGCAATCTGCTGTCTCAGCAGTTTTATAAACGAATATTCGATTCTAATAAAATGATGTTCCTTCCTAATGATGAAGAACCAGATTGTTATGGATATGAAGCTTTGAAAATTGAACAGCTTGATGTCACAGAATTTGAAATTGCGCAGCTCTTCTCAGATTCTTCAAGATGCATTCCCAAAAGTCTCAATACATATTATTGCTTGCTTTCAATTAATTCTAAAGACAAGAAGATTTCTATGAGAAAGGCAATACGATTAAACAAATTTATTTCTAAGAACTCTAACTTCAAATTCTTGGCAGTTTTTATTCTTTCGGATTAAAACCCAACAGTAAACCCCGCTTGAATATGAGGATTTCTGTAAAAAGAGTTTTCGGTTTGGTTAAGGTTGTAGAGTAAAAGAAGGAAGCCTCCAGAGTTACTGGTAAAATCTAAATAGGCTCCTCCACCAATATATAGGTTGAATACGTTTATGCGTTTCGATATTAATTCGTCAACTCCTAAGGTGTTAGTTTGTAAGGAATAATCTTTTCTATTCATTACTTCAGGCTCCACTTGCAGGAATAACCCTTTCCATACAACATATCTATTAATCAGACTACCTGCAACTATGTGATCAGAATATCGTTGAGCAGTGATTCCTTCAGTTCCATATATATAGGTGTAGGTGACTTTTAAAGCGGTCTGAAAACTCTCAGTAACATTATACCCAATTAAAGGAGAGGCTTGAATCATTCCGGCACCGTTGCCAAATCCACCACCAAGCCCACCGCCAACAAATACATTCTCCTTCTTTAGAAACTTTTCTTTGACAGGTTTCTTCTTGTTCACAGGCTCTGATTCTTCTGTGTTTTCAAATTGTTGACCTATTACGTAATTAGGTAAGCTGCAAATCGCGCCAAATAGGCAGGCACAAATGATTTTTTTGAATCTCTTTTTCACGCTTCAAAGATAAACTATCACGGATAAGTTTGAAATACCTTGTTCTATGTAACAGAATTCAGAGGAGTAAAGCCTGAAAAGAACAGTTTGATTCCATAATTCTGATTGTAAGTTATTGAATAATAGGAGCTGAGCATTTTCTTTATTTTTTCAATAAAAAAGTAGTCAAAAACTGCAATTCATCTTT
>MDTF01011655.1_pt1 | contig 82091 bp, 66 predicted proteins | sample 811191 | NCBI WGS metagenome assembly MDTF01 (sample SAMN05326649, study PRJNA326480) | marine metagenome | isolation source: seawater | place: Southern Ocean | collected 2011 | reverse complement strand
CCCGCGGTTTCGTCCAACGAAGATTATCTGATATCTGCCCGAGAGTAGGACATCAAGGTGGATCTGAATGGAGGGCAGATAACTGATAATCTAAACATTTGCAGACAGCCTGAAACTATTTCTCTAAAGTCTCCTTCTCGCTCAAAGCGGTCAGCCTTTGTTTTCGAACCTAAGCAGTTCAGCTTTGCGGTAACTCCCCTTTACCCAGCAAACAAAGCTCACAGTCTTTTACCGATAACGCTTTAGCGTACTCACACTCGAGCCTGGCGAAGTCTTCCGCCGTGACACAATAGACTTTTTTGATTTGGTGCTTATCGACCAGAGCGAGAAGCTCACTGGCATAGCGCAATTGCGCACCAAACATATAAGTGCGGTGATGCCAGGGCTCTTCGTTCAGTACGTATAAGGGGGCGAACTTTGGTGAGTTGTTCAGATATTCAAGCAGTTGGTAAGAGGCGATATCCGTACCTACCGCAATCACAGGGAGCGGGGCAGGGCGAAACCATTTTTTTATAAAGTCCGGCAATCCCATCAGAAAAGATTCTTAGTCTGAAGTAATGGCATCATAGCGCAAATTGCCTTGAGCTAAAGTCTTAATTATGCGGTACTACTCACTAGTTAACATTCTGCTGTCTCATTCTGGCTGTTTTTCATCCCTGACGTTATTTATTGAGTATAAAGCGTCGTTTATGCCAGATTAAGGCCGATCTTATGGACTTTTTTCTTGTTAGGATTACACCCCATGCACTTTGTTAAAAAACTTGGCGGGCTGATTCTGCTGACGTTGCTATGCAATGGCGGTCTGGCCGCGTCTGAAGATGCCGCTATCGAAGACTCGCCAAATCGTGATTTAACCGGCTTTGAGGGCCTGAATGAGCGACTCCCCCTTTGGGAAGCAGGAGTGGGCGGCGGCATGATAGAGTCACCGAATTATCCGGCCTCATCAGAGCGCAATTTTGTAGCCCTGGCATTACCTTATGTTATTTATCGCGGTGATATTTTTCGTGTGGGCGGCAGAGGGGGAGCAAGAGCCGTATTCCTCGAAAATGACAGGCTGGAACTGGATATGAGTTTTGGCGGAGCCTTTGCTGCAGACAGCGATGACAATACCGTTCGCGAAGGGATGCCTGAGCTCGACTATCTGGTTGAGATTGGCCCACAGCTGATCTACAAAATTAAAGACTTTTCTTTTAGCGGGGGCGGCAACTCGCGCCTGAATGCCCGGCTTCAGGCGCGCGCCGTCTTTTCTACCGATTTTGGTGGTTTTGATGGCAGAGGGTTTGTTTTTGAGCCGACCCTGACCTATCAGCAACGGGGCGTTTTTCTGCCAGATACAGGTTTTAGCCTGGCCCTCAGAACAACCTGGGCCACCGAAAAGTTACATGATTACTTCTATGAGGTAACGCCGGAATATGCCACAACGGTCAGGCCTGCCTACGATGCGAAAAGTGGCTACCTGGGCGCAGAGTTGTCGGCTGGATTGGCCTTCCCGGTAGTTAAAAACGTGCGGGGCTTTTTAACCACATCGGTACAATTTAATAGTGGTTCTGCGAATGAAAACAGTCCGCTTTTTGAGAAAGATGTGACCTATAGTGTGGGTGTCGGGTTTGTTTGGCGTGCCTATAAAAGCGACGCTAAAGCCACCTGGTAAAGCTAATAAAAAAGCAAGAAGCCGCTGACTGCGGCTTTTTTCTGGTAGACGTTAGCCAAATTTGGCGTCTGCCACAAATGGGTTGGTTGAGCGTTCGTGCCCAATGCTGGTGGTTGGGCCGTGGCCAGGGTATACCGTCATTTCATCTGGTAGTGTGAACAGCTTTTCACGGATCGCTTCAATTAATTGCTGATGGTTGCCCTGAGGAAAGTCGGTACGGCCAATTGAACCAGCAAATATAATATCGCCCACAATCACTTTATTGCTGCTGCGCTCAACCAGGGCAACGTGGCCAGGTGTATGCCCGGGACAGTGAAGAATTTCCAGCGTCAGATTACCCACCGAAATGGTATCATCCTCGGTTAACCACTGGTTCGGGCTGAAAGGCTGAGCCGGAGGAAAGCCAAACATCTGGCTCTGTTGCATCAAGGCATCCAGCCAGAACTTGTCGCCAATGTGCGGGCCAATGATGGGCACGTTGTAATGGGCGGCCACAGCGGTAGTGCCGCCAACATGGTCGAGATGCCCATGGGTGAGAATAATTTTTTCGATGATCACCTGATGCTCACTTACCGCTTTATAAAGCTTATCTTCATCGCCGCCCGGGTCGACCAGTGCACCTTTCATGGTGTCGGGATCCCAGATTAAAGAACAGTTCTGAGCAAATGGCGTTACAGGAATAACAAGTATTTTCACAATCGTATCTGGCCAGGAAATTTGTTGTTATGTTAGCAGGAAATATTCGTCGATGTCACAATCAGGCGCGTCTCTGTGGGTGAACATTTGGTGCGTTGATTTTCTGAGAGTTTTTAAGGTATTTATACTAAAGTTCAATAAATCAGGGTTTGTCTGGCTATACCTGATTATTCGCATCAATATGCACCTGCTTCAACTACTACCAATATAATAATAATGAAATTTATCGTATGCAGGAGACGAAAGTGGACGTTTCTCGGGAAGATCTCAAGATCATCATCATGGATTTGCTCGACGCTGGCCAGTTTATCAGTGACGAGTCGTTTAACACGGCTTGTGAGTGCAGTGTTTGCAAAGAGAAAGCAGTAAAGGTGGGGTTGGATATTGTGCATAAAGAAGACTGTCCGGTAGGGCGGGCTTGTGATGCACTGGGGTATGTTTTCAGAGGCTTTGCCAAAGAGGCCTGATAGTAACCTTAAAAAGTAACTAAAAAAAAGCACTCAGTGGTTCAGGCCAGTGAGTGCTTTTTAGTGCCGGGTGGATCTACTTCACATCAAAATGTCTGTCGAAGAAATTTGTTATGGTGTGATACAAATGTATACCTGTCTGCTTGCCGCGGATGCTGTGTTTTTTGCCAGGATAGTCCATTACCTCGAAAGGTTTTGCGGCATCCTGTAAGTGTTTGTACAGTTTGGTACTGTGGGTAAACAACACGTTATCGTCGGCCATTCCGTGATAGATCAGCAGCGGGCCTTGCAGTCCCTCTGCATAAGGGAATACCGATGACGCTTCATAGGCATCGCTATCGGTGTTCGGATTGCCCATATAGCGTTCGGTGTAGTGCGTGTCGTACAACCGCCAGGTGGTCACTGGTGCACCGGATACCCCGGCTTTAAAGTAATCACCGGCCTTAAACATGCTCATCAGCGTCATGTAACCGCCATAGCTGTGACCGTATACGCCGATGCGCTCTTTATCCACATAGGGCAGGGTGTGGAGGAATTTAACGCCGCTTACCTGATCGTCAACTTCTACGCTGCCCATCGCTTTGTAGATAGGTTCCTCGAACGCCTTGCCACGGTAATTTGAGCCACGGTTATCAATGCTGAACACCACGTAGCCTTTGCTTACCCAGTGCTGCATCAGCAGGCCACGGTTGCCGCCCCAGGCGTTATTGACTACCTGCGCGTGAGGACCACCATACAGGTAAACAATCACCGGATGCTTGCCTTTCAGCTCTGCCGGCTTGTAAAGGCGATAATGCAGGTCAATGCCGTCGTCATTGGTGATGGTGCCAAACTCAGGCTCTACCCAGTCGCTAAGGTAAGGCGTAAGCGGGTGGTTTTCATCCAGCGCGTTTTCTTCCAGCCAGGTGAGCTGCTTGCCGTCGGCGCTGTGCAAACTTACCTGAGTAGGACGGTTTGCGGTAGAAGAGCTATCCACATAAATTGACGCATCGCGGCTAAAACTGATGCCGTGCATGCCGTCGCGATCGGTCAGGCGCTGTGGTTTGCTGCCTTCCAGATCAGTCACATATAAATGGCGTTCCAGCGGCGTGTCCATACGGCCGGTAAAGTATACCTGGCCGGTTTTATCGTTAACCGCTTCCAGTTCGTCCACTACCCATTCACCTGCAGTCAGCTGACGGATCAGCTTGCCTTCATTGCTGAACAGATAAAGATGTTTAAAGCCGTCGCGCTCGGACGCCCAGATAAAATGTTTACCATCGGCTAAAAAGGTAAAGTCGTCATGCAGGTTAACCCAGGTATCCGACTGCTCTTTAAGCACCAGTTTCTGCTGCTGGTTATTTACGTTGTAGCTGCGCAGCTCCAGCTGTTGCTGGTCACGGCTTTGCCACTGATAGGTAAAGTGCTCGCTGTCAGGCATCCATTTGCCGCGGGCAATATAAATATCCTGCTCTTTACCGGTATCAATCCACTGACGTTCGCCGCTTGCAATGTTCTGTACAGCCAGTTTGATGGTGACATTAGGCGTCCCCGCTTTGGGGTACTTCTGCTCGATCATCTTGATCTCGTCAGCATAGATTTCTGAGCGGGTAATCACTTCAACCGGCGCTTCATCCACTTCGGTAAAGGCAATGTAAGACTCATCCTGAGACCACCAGTAGCCGGTCATGCGGTTCATTTCTTCCTGCGCAACAAACTCGGCCATACCGTATTTGATGTTGCCACCGCCTTTAGTGGTAATCGCCGTTTCCTTGCCAGACCCGATATGTTTGATGTACAGGTTCTGGTCGCGAATAAACGAGATATAGTTACCTTTGGGCGATAACTTAATATCGGTTTCAAAGGCTTCGGTATCGAGTAACTGGCGGGCACCGGGCTTACCTAACTGGTGATAAAATACATCGCCGCCCATAGGGAATAACAGCGCTTTGCCGTCGGCCGACCATTGATAACTAACAATTCCGCTGCCGGATAAGCGCATGCGCTCACGGCGCGCTTTTTCTTCGTCAGAAAGGGTCTCTTCGCCACTGGATAAGTCATCGGAATCAAACAACAATCGCGAGGTGCCTGAGGCAATGTTGTATTCCCACAGGTCGAGGCGCTCGTAGTCAGACTGTTTTCCTTGCAGGTAGGTCACGCGTTGGCCGTCGGGGGCCACCTGCAGGTTTCTGGGAGAACTACCGTCCAGTGACGGCGACGCATAAATCCGTTCGATGGTCAGCTTTTCAGCGGCTACCGTGTTTGTGAGCATAAGGGCTCCAAGTATTAAAGCTTTTTTCATGGATACGCTATTATCTGTCGTTATTAGGGCTTGCTTACTGCACGTATTTGCTCTGAAATACGTATAAACAAGTTGTTGTTATACAGGAGAACCCGGCAGTGTGCGGGCTCCATATTAAAGCTAGAGGATGACACAATTTGGCAGTATTAAAAAGCGCACTTATCCTGGGAGCCAGTGGATTGGTAGGGCAGAACCTGCTGAGGCTGCTGTTACTCGATCCCCGCTATGAATCGGTCACTTGCCTGGTCCGGCGTCCACTGGGGCGGCAGCACTATCAGGATCCAGATAACAAGCTGCGGCCGGTGGTGATTGATTTTGATAACCTGGATGAGTATCAGGGGTATTTTTCGGTTGATCATGTGTACTGTTGCCTGGGAACCACGCTAAAGAAAGCCGGTGACATCAGCGCCTTTCGTAAGGTGGATTTTGAATATGTTCACGTCGCGGCCCAGTTAGCCAGGGCACAGCGGGCTGGTGGATTTGTATGGATTTCCTCGGTAGGTGCCAATGCTAAAAGTAAAAACTATTACCTGCGTGTGAAAGGTGAACTGGAAAACGCCATCATGCGCATGCCGCAGTTGCCCAATGCCGCTGCAGTAAGGCCGGGCGTGTTAATTGGCGAACGGGCTAACGATAATCGCCCGCTGGAGCGGGTTGGGGCAAGCATAATGCAACTGCTGAAACCACTGCTGGTTGGCCGGCTTAAAAAATACCGTGCGGTATATCCTCACCAGGTGGCCCGGGAAATGATGCGCTACCAGACTTTCTGATGAGTAAGTTTTCTAAGCAACCCAAAGGGTTTCAGTGTAAGCAGTTTTTTGTCGCCCACGACCAGTGCGCCATGAAGGTCTCTACCGACAGTCTGATTCTGGGCAGCTTCGTTGATACGACGAATGCCAGCTCTATGCTGGATGTGGGGACCGGGTCGGGCATTCTGGCGCTGATGATGGCACAAAAAAGTGCGCCTGATGCTGCCATTACTGCCATTGATATCGATCCGGGCGCGATTGCTCAGGCCAGACACAACGCGGCTAACAGTTCGTGGCCAGAAAAAGTTCGGGTAGAGCAAAGCCCGCTGCAGGAGACGGATCATCAGCAGCAATATGACCTGATAGTATCGAACCCGCCGTATTTTGCGGATGCCGTAAGCCCTACCCGCGCTTATGCGTCTATGTCTGACAGCCGGGGCCTGGCGCGCACGGAACAAACGCTTACTATTGATGATTTTTTTGCACAAACTGCCGTACTTAGCCATGCGGGGAGCAGGCTTTACTGTATGTATCCAATTGCCAGGGAAGCGGAAGTGTTTAACAGTGCCTTGCAATCAGGCTGGCTTGTAAAGCAGAGTCTTAGCGTACGGCATAACGCCAGTTCTGCGCCCTACCTCGGCGTGTATTGCTTTGTGCGTGTACCAGAAACGGTAGCAGTAGAAACGCTTACTATCCGAACCGGCGAAAATCAGTATACGGCGGAATATAAACAGCTATGTGCAGACTTTTACCTGAACTTTTGAAAAGTAACAGGCACAAAAAAAGCGCGATGGACGCGCTTTTTTTCTTGTCTTAAACCCTGACTTAAGACTTAACCAGTACAGATACTTTACCAATACCTGCTTCTTTCGCCTGGTTCATTACTTCTACCACAACGCCGTGCTCAGTATTTTCGTGAGCCTGGATAGCTGCAGTGTCAGTTGGGTTTTCAGCTAAGTAAGTCTGAATGTTCGCGATAACACGACGGATGTCGACTTCACGGCCATTCATCACAATCGTACCTGTCTCGTCGATACGAATAGACAGAGATTTACTTGGCTGGTTTGATGCGTTTTTGTTTTCTGGGCGATTAACATCCAGACCTTTCTCTTTAACGAATGATGTCGTTACGATAAAGAAGATCAGCATGATGAACACAATGTCCAACATGGGCGTCATGTCGACCTGGGCTTCGTCATCCCCAGAAGTATGCTTTTTTCTTTTCATTTCGTTTTCTTGTCTCTAACACTTGTCTGCCTAGTATACTGTTTGTAACAAAAATATGTAGTAATTTGTACAAACAATATTACCAAAAGCGATAAACTTACTGACTTAATCGTTCACTTTCGTTAGAAAGCAACATCATTTTGCGGACAGCGCCACACCCAGTTGGTAAAAATACAACTTAAATGCTTCGTTTAGCTGCTGTCTCAAAATACCATGAGGATAAATGCCAAGTCTAGCCTCTACCGACATTTTTGTCCCCTGCACTAAAAATGCGTTCTTAATGTCCTGATCCTGAATGCACGCTTCAAAGGCTCTCGCCGCCATTTCCGGAGGAGATGCAAAGTAAAAGCTTTTCAATGCCTTATCGGCCTCAACTGAACGTAAAACATAATCGTTTGGGGCGCTACCATCGGCATCTAAAAACATCAGTTGAAAGCAATCTGCCAGGCGCAGATTCAAAGGATGTTCGACCAGTTCAGCATCATCAAGCCAGGCCTGGGAGGCAAAAAGCAAGGGTTTAGGCGCGCTTAAAAAGCGTTGGCTGATGTAATGGTCGAAGGCATGAAACCACTCATGGGCCAGCGCGCCGCCGCCGGCATTTTTAGCCAGTGCCAGCTGGCGTTTAGCGGGATGATAATGGGCATTGGCGTGTTTCTGGCCGCCGGTGCCAAAGGCAAGAGACAGCGAGCCATTCAGCGATACTACCCGCTCGTTGATCTGCAATATATCAATCAGGTCATATAATGCATCAAAGAACAGGTTAGCAGCTATTTGTTGTTCTGCGGCAGTTACCCAGCGGCCCACCGTAATAGACTGAAAGCCAAAGAGGCGGCGAATATCCTGAAAAGACACATCGGCACCATCACGATGGCTCTGACCATTGCGGTAGTATTGTTGGTGAAGTCGTCCGGCAGGAGGAGGACTTTTACCCTCAGAGCTCACTGAGTTCGGTTACCAATTGGGTACACCAGGAAAGGATCCTGTCATCGGTTTGGTCGTATTGGTTCTCGTCATCCAGCGACAGACCCACAAAATGGGAGCCATCTTCGGTAAGCGCTTTGGACTGGGTAAACTCATAGCCCTGATTGGGCCAGTAACCAATAAACTGACATCCTGCTGGTGCGATGGCATCATGTAGCATTCCCAGCGCATCCTGAAACCAGTCTGCATAGCCCAACTGATCGCCCAAACCATACAGAGCAACAATTTTGCCAGATAGATCGAGTTGGTGAACGTCGTCCCAGCTGGACTCCCAGTCTTCCTGCAGTTCGCCAAAGTCCCAGGTAGAAATACCCAGAATTAAAATGTCGTAGTCGGCAGTCTGACTCAGTGACACGTTCTGTATGTTATGCAGCTCCACAACCGGTTCGCCGAATAAGGCATTCAACTGGTCCTGAATTTTTTCAGCCGCCATTTCCGTATAACAGGTGGTTGAGCCATAAAACAGGCCAATTTTTAATCCGGTATCACTCATTTACTGCTCTCTTGCTGGTGTTTCGTCATCCGACAGTTCCAGAGGGAATTCTACCGTGTCACCATTACTACACAAGGCAATACAACGAACATTTTCGATTTCGGGATCAATTAGCATCTGGCCAATGGCCGACTGATTAAGCAGTGCGATACTGTCGTTGCTGTCAGGATGGCGGTCGTGCACCGACATATTGCGTCGTCGGGTGAAAATATTGAGCGGAGAGCGGGTGCTGTAAAACCACTGGTTGAAACGGTCGAGCCAGCGGATCAGCGTATCCGGGAAGGTGTTTTTAATACCGCTACAGGTAAACTGAGTGATTTCAGGGCTGTTGCGCCTGAATCGCAAACGCACATCGTAAACAAAGGAATAATGGACGTCGCCAGATAAGATAATAAAGTGCGGTGGCGTTTTGTAGTGTCTGAAGATATTCAGAATAACACTGGCAGTACCTTTATGGGCCATCCAGTTTTCCGCGTCTACGGTTAACGCTTTGCCGGCCAGGGTGAAGAGTTTCTGGATCACCTCGATAAACTTCACTCCGTATATGGGCGCGGCGGAGACAACGATAACGGCATCCTGACCGATAAGCTGGTGCTGAAACTCACACAAGGCTTCCCAGTCCATCAGACCCGACGGTTTATTAAGACTGGATTCACTGCGCCAACGTCGGGTTCGGGTATCCAGTACGTGTACCGGAGGCTGAGTGTCCAGCTGGTAATGCCATTGTTCCCAGTCGAATAACGCGTCGATGAAAGCAGGGTGGTTCATCATGCCTTTAGCGGTAAAGTTCTCATTGGCGAGTTTTTCGATAGCGGTAAACCTGTCGGGTTGATTTGCCCAGCCCTGACAAAGCCAGTAACCGGCCAGCGCATTGCCCACCATTCGCCGGGATAACGGATGACCGTATACCTCCTGCTCCCAGCCGCGGGTCAGGTTCCAGTCGTCGGTGACATCATGATCGTCAAATATCATGTAGGTAGGAATGTGCGCCAGCGCACGGCGAACCTGCCCGAGGGATTGGCTGAACTGCTTAATAATGTCAGCTTCGCGGTTAAATAAGGCCTGATGATCCGGGTCGACCTCATCGGCAGTAAACGAGATATCGGCCCACAGCGATTCCGACCACACCAATAAATACATGGCAATCACTTCGGCCAGCCCAATCAGGTGGTTCTGCGCGTTAACCGAAGTAAACACCGGTTTTTTCTTGGCGCCAAAAAAGAGCTTGGATAACGCCGTATTGGTGGCTACCTGAGGCAGAATTTGCTGGCGGTGATAATAGCAGTACGGGTGACCATCAAGCTGCGCTGTGGAATCTACAATTGCCTCATCGAGATCTTCATGAAATAACCCCAGTCGTCTGATGGTTTGCATTATCGCCTGCAGCATGGGTCCGGCTACATCATCAGCGTAGATTTGATCGCCGGTCATCAGCAGCAGGTCTGGTCTTTGCGCGCCGCCCTCACACTCCTGATGAATGAGTTCATCAACCCTCACCAGACTGTCTTCTGACGGGTGATGAGGTTTGCGACAACTGCCATGCAGCACATTGGATAGCGCTAAGGGTACGCGAAAATGCAGGTCATTCTGGCCCGGGTAGCACAGCGAAGGTAACTCGTTTTGCCAGCGCTGCTGTTGCTCAGTGTGATTAAAATTAAGCCGGTAATGATAAAGCGTGTTTGCCGCCAGCGGCGTTTGCGGTGAGCAGGTCAGTACATGAATAAAAGCTTTTTCACCCACCTGAATAACGCGGTCGGTAGAGTTACTGTTTTGTGCCTGCTGCGCCTGATGCAGGGATACATCAATATCGGCCGGTTCTGACGTAACCAGCCATAAGGTAAAACCAGCCTGTTGCGTATGCCTTAAAACAGGGCCGGCGATAACAAGAGGAAGGGGTGATGAGGTCAAAACAGCTCCTGTAGTAGTTACTGCCAGACTATACGGTGCTGGTTGGCTTCAGGCAAGTGCGCTCAACGGCTCAGAGCGTTTGCTCAACGGGCTTGACCAGGGTGAGTCAGTAAGCGACGATAAGCGCAAAATGACTATGGATTGGACCTGACAATGAAATCAGCCTGGTTTTTAAGCCTGCTAGCCGCCGGCTTATTAAGTGCCTGCAGTAACGACAAGCAACCTACCGAAACCACCAACGAAATAAAATCGGCGCCGCAGGAGCATGTGCTTGCCGGTGCCTGGATTATGGAGGCCGCCGGCGGTGTTATGCTGGATCCGCAAACCTCCGGCCTGACCCATGTTGATGGGATGCTATACACTATTTCCGATGGTAGCGCTAAAGAGTACCAGCGCCGCCGTTTACACAAAATCGATCCTGCCAGTGCCACACTGGCGCCCCGCCCGGACGATATGGGCATGGCAAGCCGTGTTCGCCGCAGCTGTTTCTCTCAGTATCTGGCAGATGAGCCTGACTTAGAAGCGCTGGTGGCCGACCCCGAACAGCCCAATGTGTTTTACACCGTTACTGAGGATGCCACGCGCACCGGTGCCCTGTCTGATCGCTGCCAGCAGCGCTATGAGGCAACCGGCTCAACCGATTACCCTACATTATTAGTGCGTATTGAAAAGCACGATAGCGGCAACGCCACCATGACCCATGTGCGCCCTTTGCAGTTTCCGCTCGAGTATGGGGTGGGAGACTTTCCTAATGATGGGATTGAAGGCATGGCACTGGGCCAGAATCGCACCTTGTACCTGGCGCTTGAGCGGGATAATGCCGGCAATCCCAGGGTGTTTTCGGTGACTCTGGATGATAGTTTCTGGGACAGCACCGATTTTGCAGCAGTCACCGATCCTGGCCTGCAGGTACCGGCATTCGACAGCGGCCGCCACCCCATCAACGGTCTGGAATATTATCAGCCTGCTGGTGCAGCCAGCGGCTTTTTACTTGCCGCTGCTCGTAACGATAACGAGTTGTGGGTCATTGATACGGCGGCAGAAAAGCCCACCCGGAAAATCGCCCTGCAATTTACCGCGCCTGGTGGCGACCCGGAGAACTGCGCAGCACAGGAAGTCATGGACAATGCCTCAATAGAAGGGCTGGCTGTGATTGGTGACACCTTGTGGCTGGTAAACGATCCGTGGAAAGTGAACTACATGAAAAACCTGCAGTGCGAAGCTAACCGCAGTCGCTACGAGGGTATGGCACCGCTGTTGTTCAGCATGCCGCTGGATGCGAGCTGGTTTAATTAGGTAAAAAGATATAATTTGGTAAAGTGATATAGCGGGCTGGCTTTAACCAGCCCGAATTGATTAGCGCAGGCGCTCGGCAAAGGTCTTTTTGAATTTCGCCAGTTTTGGCGCGACAACCATTGCGCAGTATTGGTTTTGCGGATTATTTTTAAAGTAGGACTGATGATAATCCTCCGCTGCCGAATAGTTGGATAACGGCACTACCTCGGTGACGATGGGATCCGGCCATACCTTATCGTCTGTCATTTCCTGAATAATGGCTTCTGCTGCGGCCTTTTGTTCTTCGTCATGGTAGAACACCGCACTGCGATACTGCGTGCCCACATCATTCCCCTGACGGTTTAACTGGGTTGGATCGTGCAGTGCAAAAAAGATTTCGAGTATCTCCCGATAACTGATTTGGTCGGGATAGTAAGTCAGCTGTACCACTTCTGCATGACCGGTATCACCTTTACAAACGGCCTCATAGCTGGGTGAATCGGTGTGGCCGCCGGCGTAGCCTGAGGTTGCCAGTTTAATGCCCATAACCTGGTTAAAGGCTGATTCGATACACCAGAAGCAGCCGCCGGCCAGGGTGGCAGTTGCTGTGGTTTCTGTCGCTGTGGTTGTCATAAAAAACTCCGCGTTTTTGTTATGCATGAAGTGTGGTGGCGTAAAGCGTGATCTTCAAGTCATCCAGGCGATAAATTTGTGCGTATAAGCAGGCATGAATACAAATACCACTCCACAACTCACCATATTCTATGACGGCAGTTGCCCGCTGTGCGCCATAGAAATGCGCCATCTGAAGCGCCTCAACCAGGATAATAAACTTGGCTTTGTCGATATTATGGCGGCGGACTTTGCTGAGCGTTTTCCCGCTCTCGACAGGCAGGCCCTGAACGACCGTATCCATGCCATGCGAGCCGACGGCACCATGCTTATCGGCCTGGACGTCACCTATGAAGCCTGGCGGCTGGTAGGAAAAGGCTGGTTGTATGCGCCACTGCGCTGGCCACTGGTGAAGCCGCTGGCAGACCGCTTTTACCTTTGGTTTGCCAAACACCGTTACCGCATATCTTACTTATTAACCGGGCAAAAACGTTGCCAGCAGTGTGAGCTCAAAAAACCATGAATGTATTAGTGATTGGCAGTAGCGGCGCTATAGGCAAGGCCATTGCGCAGCAAATGCACGAGGCATTTCCACAGGCTACCGTTTACGCGGTGTCGCGAAAGGCAACGGAGACAGACGGCGGGCAGGCCAACCTCAAATCAGTACAGCTGGACACCACGGATGAACAGGCGGTCGCTGGCTGGCTGGCAGAATGTAAGCAACACGACATGCAGTTTCATCATGTGGTGTGTACCACCGGTATATTGCATGATGGCGAGGTACAACCGGAAAAGCGGCTCGAAGACATCACGCCTGAGGCGCTGCAGCATTATTTTGCCATCAACTCTGTGCTGCCGATGCTTTGGATAAAACAGCTGGTCGGCTTGTTTCCTTCTGAGCATTCAACCTTAACCGTGCTGAGCGCCCGGGTAGGCAGTATCGAAGATAACGGCCTCGGTGGCTGGTACGGGTACCGGGCTTCTAAGGCGGCGCTCAATATGTTGGTGAAAACCGCTGCAGTGGAATATAAGCGGCGTGCTAAACACACTAGTCTGATTTGCTATCATCCGGGCACAGTGGACTCGCAGCTATCCGAGCCTTTTCAGCGTAACGTAAAACCTGAAAAACTGTTTACGCCAGAATTTACCGCACAGCAACTGGTCGCCATTATTCAGCAACGCAAAGTAGATCACAGTCCTTATTTTCTCGACTGGGACAACAAACCCATCCCCTGGTAAGTTGCGCGTACAGCGTTACCCGCCCGCTGGTTGATTGCTTCCGATGAAACCCAAGACTTTTTTACAGGGTATTGATAGTATGCCAATTGGAAAAAATCGGACGACAGGACGCAGCCAACCGTCATTACCAATAAAAGAAGTTGTGCGCACCGTTCCGAAATAAAGCAACAATAAAAATCACAAGAGGAACTTATATGAGCGGGACCAGAGAACAGTTCGGATCGCGCCTTGGATTTATTCTGGCCGCCGCAGGCTCTGCGGTAGGGATTGGCAACCTGGTGGGATTTCCGGTAGGCGCTGCAAAAAATGGTGGCGGCGCATTCCTGCTGATGTATGCCATTTTTGTATTCGCTATTTGTTTACCGGTAATGATGGCAGAAATGTCGGTGGGACGGCATACCAAGAAAGATCCGCTGGGGGCCTATTCTGATCTTACCGGCAACTCGGCAAAGTGGAAGATAGCCGGTTGGTTATCCATTGTTACGCCCTTTATGATTGCCGTGTTTTATCTGGTAATCACGGTATGGATATTTGGCTACCTGTTTTATGCGGTGACCGGCGATTTAGAGTTACTCGCCGAGCCGAGTACCTTTGGTAATTTTATCAACTCGCCGGTGATATTTGCCTACATGGCTGCGGTGCTGGGCATTATGTACGGCATTTTACAGGGCGGTGTTAAGCAAGGTATCGAAAAAGCGGCCAAGCTACTCATGCCCACCTTGTTTGTAATGCTGGTTTTACTGGTGATTTTCGTGCTGACACGCGACAACGCCATGGCTGGTGTGAGCTTTTATCTGGTACCAGATTTCAGCAAGATTAATGCTTCGGTTATCAACGGCGCCCTGTCGCAGGCTTTCTTCTCGCTAAGTCTGGGCATGGGGATCATGATTACCTATGGTAGTTACATCGATAATCAGTCTGACATCCCTAACTCGGCCAAGCTGGTGGCTATCACCGATACCGCAGTGGCGTTTACCGCCGGTCTGATGATCCTGCCAGCGATATTCTCGTTTAATCCGAATACCGATCCTACCGAGCTGAGTGAGTCATCAATCAGCATGATTTTCTCATTTTTGCCGCAGATTTTTCTGGCACTGCAAACCAGCATCGGATTTATTGGCGCCAGTATTGTGGCCAGCATATTCTTCCTGCTGGTTTTCTTTGCCGCCATAACCTCCCTGGTATCTATCTTTGAGGTCCCCGTGGCTGCGTTGATGGATGAAAAAGACTACAGCCGTCGCAAGTCGCTGGTAGTACTGGGGGCGCTGCTGGTTATCTTCGCCGCGCTGTGTGCATTGTCGTTTGGCTTTGTGCCGGCTCTGACGTCATTCACCGCTTACGCGGGAGCAGACAAGTCTTTCTTCGATGTCGTGTATGACGTGTTCTACGACACGATTTTGCCACTCAACGGACTACTGATCTGTATTTTTGTGATGTATCGCTGGAAACGCCATAACTTCAACAAGGCATTACAGGTTGGCACCCCCAACTACAAAGGCAGCTGGGTTGAACGCTACGTGGATATCTCGGTAGGTACGTTTATTCCGCTTATCCTGGCGGTGATCTTCGTTAATACCGTGGCGCTGAAATATTTCGGTGTCAGTCTGTTTGGATAGTCTAGGCCAGGCCGGCCATCAGGCCGGCTGCATTGTCCAGGGTGTGGGGTAATTAAGTGTTATCCCCAGGCCGGTAAGGGTGGCCCCGGGGTTAATGTGTTTGCCCGAAGGCACGCTTGCGCTGGTTAATTGGTCACTAAATTCAACGGCTGGTAACCCCAGCCGTTTTGCCATCTGCGGATAGTAGTCACCGCGCATAGGGTGTTCATCGCTGCATAAATGCCAGAGCTTGTTAGCGGGCTTTTGCACTAACAGTTCCTCTATCACCTTTACTACATCATCAACATGTACCAGGTTTACTACCTGAGTTGCGCCGCTGAGTGTTCGGCCTGCCAGAGTCTTTACCGGATGCCGGTCGGGCCCGGTTAAACCGGCCAGGCGCAATATGTAGCCCGAGTCCGGCGCAGTGTTTTGGATCCATTGCTCAATCTCAACATGGGCTTCGCCAGAAGCAGTGTTCGGAGCTGGCACGGTACCAGTGGTGATATCGCCTTCCTGATCGCCATACACCGATGTGGTGCTAATAAAGATGAGCTGTTTGGGCGGTACCTGGTTATACAACGCCGAAATCAGTTGCTGCATGGCTGAGGTAAATTGGCTTAAATCGGTATTGCGTCTACCCGGCGGAATATTAAGAATAAAGGTACTGTTAGGGGCTTCCGCTAGCAGGTCCTGAGGGGTATCACCCAGCGTATAAGGGATGGCCTGAATACCTTGCTGACTTAATGCCCGGGCTTTGTCTTCACTGCGGGTGGTTCCGTAGATAGTCATCTGAGAACGAAAATGGCTGGCGAGATAGCCTCCCAGCCAGCCACAACCACAAAGTATCAATTTATTTTCTTGTTGAGATGTCATTTACGCTACCGGTGTTTGTTTTGCTAAAGCTTAACACTATCAGTAGCGATTTCATTATTGTTTCAGCCGTAATTGTCCGGTGGTTTCCAGTAAATCCAGACCTGATAATCCGGCGATATTCTTTTGCATGCGTGATTCGGCATAGTCGGCTTTAGCCAGCACGGTGCATAATGCTTCAGCTTTGCTCTCCAGCGCATCCGCTTGACCTTCTACGCGTTGCTCAATCATTTCGCCAAAGTTTTCCATACGGTTAGCAAAGGCGTCCATGTCGCCGTCTTCAAACAGCATCTGACGACCAATCGCCATTAACAGGTGACCGGTAGAACGCTCTACCAGCGACTCAATCTTGTCATCAAACTCTTCGCTCCAGGCGGCATCGGCCCAGTCGCCATCGAGGCCAGTGCTGTCGAACTTATAAGTACCGTCGGCGGCATAGAAACGCTCGTCAATCTCGTTCGACAGATCGCTAAACAGCGTGTCAAAATTCTCACTGAGGTCATTATCTTCACCCAGCAGTTCAGTGAATACTTCGGTAATGGCGAAGCTGGCAATCTTGATGCCGTCACGGGCAATTTCAACTGTCATAGGGATAGCGGTTTCAATACTGGTGTAATAATCAGACACCCAACGCTGTTCGTCGGTATCCAGGTTTACCGCCTTGTTCTCTACATATAACTGGTGACTTGGCGTGATCAGAACCTTTTCGCCACTTTCAGTGGTAATGGTCAGATCGCCATGGTCAAAGGTTACCGAGCCGTGCAGTTCCATATTACATTGATTATCGACTTCAACGTGTGCCAGTGCAGGTTGGGCAATAAAAGCAGTGGTTAAAATCAATGGTGCAGCAACAGTTTTCATGGTTATCCTCAATTTGCTTTTAAACAATACGAAGGTCGTATCGCAAATCACAGGCCAATCTGTTAAATTTATATAAAACAGTGGCTTATACTTTCATTGGTTTTAAATTTACACATTTATTGCTTATTGTTTTGGAAGTGACACTAATTATTAGCGTATTTGACCATGTTCATTATTCAGCGGAATATTGATTTTGCGCATGTTCATTTTTATTTCCTTAGTGCATAATACGCGCAGAATTTTTATAGGGTAAAGATTATGAGTGACTGGATTGATGCAATTTTATTTGGTGTTGCGTTAGTAGCGTTTACTTTAGGCATGAGCAGCATCGTCATGGGCTTTATGTCTGGCAAAGAGGGCAGCGAAGCCCTGCACGAGCGTATTGAGATGGGATATCTGGGTGTTAGCGGCCTGGTAATCAGTCTGTTGATGCTCTACGTAATCGGCTAATTAACGGCTCACCGATTTTCGGTAAACAAAAAGCGCTCAGTAGAGCGCTTTTTTTGGGTCAGTCTTTTATGGCCTCAGGTGCCTCATCTGGTTGGCTTTGTGGTGCAGGGCCAGACAGTGCTGCTAAATGGCTGTCGCGTTGGTAGGCTCTCAGGTCGAATAAGGGCAGCATTGCCATAATGTGGTCGAAAATGTCAGCCTGTACCTTCTCGTAGGCTACCCAGGACTTATCCCTGCAAAAGCAGTACACTTCTAAGGGCAATCCTAACTCATTAGGCGGCAACTGCCGCACCATCAGTGTCATGTCCTGATTAATCTTAGGGTGTTTGTTTAAATAAGCTTCCAGATAGGCGCGAAAAGTACCGATATTGGTTAATGCGCGGCGATTGAGTAAGTCGCCTTCATCAATGGAATTATCTTTATGGTAGCGCTGTAATTCATCAATTTTGCTTTTGATGTAATCGGCAATAAAACGAATTTTCGCTACTTTTTGCAGGCTTTTCTCGTCATACAGGCAGATTGAATGGATATCAATATATACTGCACGCTTGATGCGTCGCCCGCCTGATTCCTGCATGCCGCGCCAGTTTTTAATCGCTTCATTGGTTAATGAGTAGGTAGGGATAGTGGAAATCGTATTATCCCAGTTTCTTACCTTAACGTTGGTTAAACCGAGCTCGATGATCTCGCCATCAACGCCGAATTTATCGACCTGTATCCAGTCACCATTAGTAAATAACCGGTTAGCGGTTATCTGGATACCAGCCACAAAACCCAGAATAGTGTCGCGGAATATCAGCAACAATACTGCGGCAATAGCCGTTAAGCCTGATAGTAGCAATAGCGGGCTGCGCTCTACAATCAGCGATACGCTGAGTAACATCAGCACAATAAACAACACCAGCTTGGCCACCTGTACAAAACCGGTAATTGAGGCCTGCGCAGCAAAAGGGGTGGAGTTATACCAGTCTTCAAATGTATTCAGCAAAGCACTGATAGACAATGCCGCTACGGTCATCAGATACAGCAGAGAGCATTTCAGCAGTACGGTATACAGCAGGCTGTCAGTAGTCAGCAGCACGTGGGTACTGGCAAATATGATCAATGCCGGTGTCAGGTGAATTAATCGCTTGAAAAAGCCGTGGCTGTGCAGCGCATTATCCCAGTGAGTTTTGCTTTTCAGGATCCAGCGGGTAACAACCGAATTCAGTGCGATTCTGCTAACTAACAGGCCGGTGATCGCCAGTACAAATATCAGTAATAACGAAAAGCTGTTATACAGCGAACCGTTTAGTACGATATCCGCATCCACCTGCCTGAGCAGCTCAACGAAGTTTTCACGAAGCGTTTCCGCTGTGACCATTTAGTTACCCTTTTTTAATCCAATAATGTTGCGGTCTTTGTTCTGCCACAGGGTGTTTACCCATTGCTGGAAACCGGCTTTAAACTGTTCATCGGTATAATAATCGCCAATGGCTTCGGCCGGAATGTCAACCACATTAACATCTACAACGATTCGTCGCATCTGACCACTTAACATGGCCAGCATAGGATGCTTTGGATTATCCGGATACAGTAATGAGATATCCAGAATATTGGTGAACAATTCACCCATGGTTGCCAGGGTAAAGGCAATACCACCGGCCTTTGGCGGCAGCAGGTGCTGGTATGGACTTTGTTTACTGGCATGCTTGGCCGGGGTAAATCGGGTCCCTTCCACAAAGTTGATCACGGTAGTGGGTTTATGGCGAAACTTCTGGCAATAGCGTTTGGTGGTTTCAATATCGGCGCCCCGTTTGTGCGGGTATTTTTTCAGATAGGCTGCCGAATAGCGTTTCATAAATGGCATTTCCAGCGCCCAGGCCGCGAGGCCTACAAAGGGTAGCCAGATAAGCTCCTGTTTCAGAAAGAACTTGGGTGCCGGGATCCGAAAGGCCGAAAACTCGATGAGCAGGATAATATCCAGATAGCTCAGGTGATTGGCAACTATCAGGTACCAGTTTTCTTTACTTAGCTCACCCCGAACCCGGTAATCAAGGATGACCGGGTTAAACAGCCGGATCAGCGCTAAGCTGCATTTACCAAAACACAGCATAAAGAGGTTCATCAGCGGTGCCAGCGCTCGCTGCACTGCGGCTATGGGCAGTAAAAAGCGCAGCAAGCCAAACACAATAACCAGGCCGCCCCACAGGGCAAGGTTGGCCAGTTGTAACGGCAAATGGATTGCAAATATCAGTGGGGCCAGGACTACTCTAAGCATTGCTTACACCGTCTTCCAGTTTTCCAGGCGTTGGTCTTTTGCCTGCCACTGTTGATTGAGCCATTGCTGAAAACGGGCCCGTTGTTCGGGGTTTTCAAAATAGTCCATCACCTTTATATCTTCCGGAAACAGGTCTTTCAGCGGTTTTACGTCTACGTGCAATTTTATCTTACTGACTGAACCGTTAATAAAATCCCAGAAGGATGGCGTACCGGCAGGATAAAAAATCGTGACATCAATTAAATGATGAAGCTGACCGCCCATGGCGTTTAGAACAAAAGCTATGCCTCCGGCCTTGGGTTTTAACAGGTGCTTAAAAGGCGAGACCTGACGGGTATGCTTTTCTTTAGTGAAGCGAGTGCCTTCGACAAAATTCATAATGCTGGTGGGTTTGTACTGAAATTTTTCGCAAGCCTTTTTGGTCGTTTCCATGTCTTTACCTTTTAAGTGCGGGTTTTTGGCCAGGAATGACTTGCTGTAGCGGCGCATAAAAGGAAAGTCCAGCGCCCACCAGGCCAGACCTAAAAAGGGGACCCAGATCAGTTGCTGCTTAAGGAAAAACTTCAAAAACGGGACTTCGCGGTTAAATACTCGCTGAAGTAATAAAATATCAACCCAGGACTGGTGATTGGCAATTACCAGGTACCAGTCATTCCGGGCCAGCCCTTCCAGCCCTGAGACTTCCAGCGTAGTGCGACTGAACAGCCGTTGATTAAAGTTATTAACGCTTATCCAACCTACAGCGCAGGCATCCAGAAGATAAGTCATAAAGGTCCGCCAGGGTTTAAGCGGAACCAAAAGCTTTAACACTGCCAGGGCTAATACCAATGGCACCCAGAACAGCGTATTGAGCCCGTAAAGTAGCGCCGACAGCGCGCCGTTAAGGCTATGTAATAGGGTTTTCACTACAGTCGTCTTACCAGTTGTAAAATTGAGCACAGTGTAACGTAAACCGGGCTTAAAACCGATACTTAATCGAATTAAGTGGTGATAAAAGTCCATTCAACCGGCGTTTTCATTATTACTGCTAAAACACAAAATGCGTGTTAGTTAAAGGCGAATTGATGAAGTACAACTCAAACCGAAGTCTAGCGTTTTTTAACTTTTTGTTTACGTTTTGCCGTCCTTCGATTGTGCCTGATACACCTTCAGGTATGGTGCCTTTAATTCAATTGTTGAGGCATCTGATGAAACTACCCATCCACAAAAAAAGCAATATCGACCTATTGGCCAAATGCCGGTTGGCAACCTGGCTTACGCTAACGCTAACCCTTACAGCTTGTAATGAAAGCAATACAACGGTGAGTAGTAGTGATAGTAATGACTCACATACTGAGCAGGTTCTGCCGTATCAGGATACTTCATTGCCGATGAGTCAAAGGGTCGATGATTTGGTGGGCAGAATGTCGTTGACAGAAAAAGTGGCTCAAATGTACAACGATGCACCGGCCATCGAGCGGCTGAATGTACCCGCCTACGACTATTGGAATGAGGCCCTGCATGGTGTAGCCAGGGCGGGTGAGGCAACGGTGTTTCCCCAGGCTATCGGCATGGCTGCAATGTGGGACCGGGAGTTGTTGAATGAAATTGCTACAGTCATTTCTGATGAAGGCCGCGCTAAGCACCATGCCTTCAAGGAACGCGGGTTGAGTTATCGCTATACCGGATTAACTTACTGGTCGCCAAATATTAATATTTTCCGCGATCCGCGCTGGGGGCGAGGCCAGGAAACTTATGGAGAGGATCCTTACCTGACCGGCGAGCTGGGCGTGGCGTTCATCAGTGGTTTACAGGGTGATGATGACACCTATTTAAAAACCGCTGCCACCGCCAAGCACTTTGCTGTGCACAACGGGCCGGAAGTCTCACGCCATTCTGATGACTATGTGGTATCAGATAAAGACCTGTTTGAAACCTACTTACCGGCTTTTGAGAAGGCGGTAGTGGATGCCGATGTCGAGGCGGTTATGTGTGCCTACAACCGGGTTAACGGCGCACCGGCCTGTGGCTCCGACCGCTTACTTAAAGATATTCTGCGCGGCAGTTATCAGTTCGATGGTCATGTGATGTCTGACTGTGGTGCCATCGCCGATTTTTACGACCCTAAAGCCCACAATGTCACGCGCTCCCCCGCTGCTGCCGCAGCCTGGGCAGTAAAAAGTGGTACTGATCTGAATTGCGGCACCGGACGCCTGAGCAGTTATGCCAACCTTACCTTTGCCGTACAAAAGGGCTTTATTGAGGAGTCGTTGATAGATCAGGCTGTAGGCCGGCTGATGATGACCCGCTTTAAACTGGGTATGTTTGACCCCGATAGCAGTGTGCCTTTTGCTGATATTCCGCTGGAGGTAGTGGGAACAGAAGAGCATCTGGCCCTTACGCAAAAAGCATCGGAACGCTCCCTGGTATTACTGAAAAACAACGGCGTGTTGCCTCTTCAGCCAGGCGTTAAAGTGGCAGTGATTGGGCCCAACGCGGATAATCAGGATGTGCTGCTGGGTAACTACAATGGTCTGCCGGTTAATCCGGTTACCGTACTTAAGGGCATCAAAAACTACACGGGCAATGCAGCAGTGCCCTATGCTCCCGGCAGTGCCCTGATTGACGACATTTACGGCCACTGGCAAATCCTCGATGAATCAGTGTTGTTCCACCGCGATGAATCCGGCGAATTAAGTCCCGGCGTGAAGGTGGAATACTATGCGGTCGCGCGTGAAGCTGTCACCGATTTCTCCTCATTAAGGGTGCCAGCTAAGCAAACGGGAAGCGCAATAGCTTCTGAAATACTGAATAAATTGCAAATGCGTAACCTGCGTTCGCCGGTTAGCGGTAAGTGGCTGGATGACTTTGCTATGGTGGCGAGTGGCCAGCTGGTGCCAGAGGAGTCGGGCAGTTATCGATTTGATGGGCCGGGTGAAGTGATACTTAACGGTGAAGTGGTAACCGGCGCGGTGGAGCTTAAGGCAAACGAAAGCTACGACTTTAAGGTCAGTCATAGGGTGGTATCCAATCCGGTTAGTAACACCGCTGGTGGCCTGCGGGCAGATTGGCAGTTGCGCTGGGTGAATGAGAGCCAGGCGCTGCAGGAGCAAGCGCTTGAAAAAGCGGCCAACGCCGATGTGGTAGTAATGGCGGTGGGGATTTCTCCTCGTATTGAAGGGGAAGAAATGCCGGTTAAGCTGGAAGGCTTTAACTATGGCGATCGCACCAGTATTGCTCTGCCCGCAGAGCAACAGGCTCTGATCAAAGCGGTGGAAAAACTCGGTAAGCCGGTGGTACTGGTTAACTTCAGTGGCAGTGCCATGGCGCTTAACTGGGAGCAGCAAAATGTTGATGCGATCATCCAGGCATTCTATCCGGGTGAAGCTACCGGTACAGCTCTGGCGCGAATTCTGTGGGGGGAAGTGAATCCTTCGGGTCGCCTGCCGGTTACCTTCTACAAGAATCTTGATGGGTTTGCGCCGCTGGACGATTATGCCATGGCGAATCGGACCTACCGCTACTTCGAAGGCGATGTCCTCTATCCTTTCGGTTATGGCCTTGGTTACAGCGCCATGCAATATAGCAATTTACAAGCCCCTGAATCGCTGACTTCCGGTGAGGATTTAACGCTGCAGGTAGAGCTTAGCAACCTGGGGGAACAGGCTGCCAGTCAGGTTACTCAGGTTTATGTGAGCATGCCGGATGCTCCGGTAGATACACCTAAACTAAGCCTTAAAGGCTTTACCCGTACTGAGATTGGCGCAGGTGAAGCGCAGACGGTTTCACTTACGCTGAGTGCAGACGAGTTGGTCTATATCAACGAGCAAGGGCAAAAAGTCCCTTATACCGGTGCACTCGATGTGTACATGGGCGATGGTCAGCCAGGCTTTGGTAAGCCGGAAAAAGTTGCCCACACCCGTATTGAGTTGCAGTAGAGGAGCCTGATGATGTTGAGTCGCCTGATTGCCTCCTTAGTTCTGGCTTGTCTTCTCACTGGCTGCGCCGCTAACGCGGCCGCCGGCCTGGCCGACAAATATAACGGGCATTTTTTAATTGGCACCGCGGTAAAATCAAGCGAGCTGCGGTCAACGCTGCCGGCTATGAGTGCACCGGTTTGTCGGGAATTTAATGCTTTCACCGCCGAAAATGCGATGAAATGGCAGCATATTCAACCAGAGCCGGGTGTCTTTTCCTTTGCCATGGCCGATCAGTTAATCCGCATTGCTGAACAATGTAACGGCGAAGTGATTGGCCATACCCTGGTGTGGCACCAGCAAACACCGGACTGGGTGTTTCAGGATGAGACGGGCAAAGCAGTAAGCCGGGAAGAACTACTTGCCCGCCTGCGCGAGCATATCTTCACTCTGGTGGGCCGCTATAAAGGGCGAGTGACCGGTTGGGATGTCGTTAACGAAGCGCTTAATGAAGACGGCTCGCTACGCGATACTCCCTGGCGGCGCATCATCGGCGACGACTACATAGAATACGCCTTTAAATATGCCAGGCAGGCCGATCCCTCTGCCGAGCTGTACTACAACGATTACAATTTATACAAGCCGCAAAAAGTGGCGGGGGCCGTCCGGCTGGTTAAACAACTAGCCAGTAAGGGCATTGAAGTTGATGCCGTGGGCATGCAGGGTCACTATTCTTTGTTTTACCCAGCCCTTAGTGATGTTGAGCAAAGCATTACGGCGCTGATTAACGCCGGAACCCAGGTAGCCATTACCGAACTGGATGTTAGCGTATTACCCCTACCGGAAAATGCCCATACCGGCGCGGATATTACCCAGAGCTTTACCGCCCACCCGGTTTATGACCCCTATATTGATGGTTTACCCGAGGAGCAGCAGCAATTGCTGGCCGGCAAATATAAAGATTTGTTTGGTCTCTTTCTTAAACACGCCGGACACATTAGCCGGGTTACCTTGTGGGGCAGCACCGACGGTGATTCCTGGCGTAATAACTGGCCGATTCGGGGACGAACCGATTATCCGCTGCTGCTGGATCGTGAGGGTAAGCCCAAAGCGGCTTATCAGGCTCTGGTTGAGCTGGTCAGGCCGGAGTAATTAGCGTACAAAGGCAGTAACGGTAAAGCGAGCGGTGTACGGGTTTAGGTCCGTTTTAAACTGTTTTGAAATATCCCCTGAGTGAAGCAGCGCACAGGGGTAAATTACCGCCCGGTTAAATTCACTGGGCACCTGCAATACCCGTTCAAATAATGGCGTATCACCATTTATATAGCCGCGCTCAGCAGGATAGGTTTGCAGGTGTTGCGCCAGGTTTTGTTGATAAGCGTGCAGACCTGGCCGGGTTATCGCCACCTGCGCGGTGGGTTTGTATCGGTAAAAACTGGTTCCGCCAAACGCGGGTGAACACAGGTAATGAACAATGGCGAACTCGTTGAGCAGCGGTCGGTCAAAGTGGGGAATAGATTGCTCAAGCGTTAACTCTTCAGCCGCACGGGTTACCATGGCAAAGTAGGCTTCACCATCACTCACCCTTGCAGTTACCTTTTCGCGCTGAAATGCCCGGTTTATGGTGGCGATGGCGTATTTCAGATAGCCGGGCGGTACTGGCGCCCTCAGACCCGGGTACACCGGCGATTCACCAGGTGGCTGTTGCCGGGCAACCGCGTAATCGATTAATTTTTGCGGAGCAGGCATAAAATCGTCTATCACCAGTACCTGATGGTTACTGCCGGGTACCGGCAGCATCCTGACATTAGTCACGGTTTGCGGCACAGGTTTTAGCAATAAACTCGGCGTGGCCGGGCATGTAATCCACGGATTTTCTCACCACCCTTTGGATCCCTTCCAGGCGACGGGCCAATTCCTCCTCCGGAAAAATGTCTGCCAGCGCGTGATATCCCTCGGGACGCAGGCCCTGACCGTACATCACTTCAAACCAGCTCAGGTCATTAAACAGCTCGTTATTAAAGCGGCTGATGCGGCCGTTAGCCTTAAAGTGGTCGATTTTTTCCTGCAGGGTATCGGGAATAGCCATGTGCTTACAGTAGCGCCAGAACTCCGTGTCCTCACGCTCGGTAACGTGATAGTGCAGGATCAGGAAATCGCGGATACGGGTAAATTCAAAATCCATCTCTGCGTTGTACTGGTCAATATCATTCTGGCACGGTTGCTGAAACGGAAAGTAACTAAAGAATTTGGAAATCGCTACCTGCACCAGATGCAGGCTGGTGGACTCCAGTGGCTCCATAAAGCCGCCGGATAAGCCGACCGCCAGACAGTTCTTATGCCAGAACTTGTTTCGTTTGCCGGTGACAAATCGAATTTGTCTCGGGTCTGCCAGCAGATCGCCTTCAATGTTTAATCGCAGGGTTTTTTCTGCTTCCTCGTCGGTCATAAATTCACTGCAATAAACGTGGCCGTTACCGACTCTGTGTTGCAACGGAATACGCCACTGCCAGCCGGCTTGCTGGGCGGCAGCCCGGGTAAATGGCCAGGGTGTTTCTGTGAGCGACGATGGTGCTGTGACGGCGCGATCGCAAGGCAGCCAGTGACGCCAGTCTTCATAACCGGTTTTAAGGGTTTGTTCGATTAGCAGAGCGCGAAAGCCGGAGCAGTCGATAAAGAAGTCTGCGCCATGTTCGCTGCCGTTTTCTAAAATTAACGACTGTATAGCGCCGTCCGGGTGCTGACGGACTTCAGTGACTTTACCTTCTGTACGCTGCACGCCATGGCTTTCGGCCACCTCACGCAAAAATTTAGCGTACAGGCCAGCATCGAAGTGAAATGCATAGGCGATGTTTGACAGGGGCGAGTTGCCCGCCTCAAACGGTCGCATAAAACGCTTTTCATTGCAGGCTAACGACGACAGGGTATATTCATCCAGCGGCGCGGCTTTACCTTGCTGGCGCATTTTGAGCCAGTATTGATAAAAGTGCACACCCTCCATATTCTTACCCACTTCACCAAACGCATGGTAATAGCTGTGGCCAGGCTTGCGCCAGTTTTGAAACTGGATCCCCAGTTTAAAGGTGCCCTGGGTACGTTTTATAAAGGTATCTTCATCCAGTCCGATTAAGTCGTTGAACAACTGGATTTGCGGGATGGTGGCTTCACCAACGCCCACAGTACCGATCTCTTCTGATTCAATAACCTGAATGTCACAGGGGTGTTTACTTAAAATTTTGCCTAGTGCGGCAGCCGTCATCCAGCCAGCGGAACCGCCACCCAGAATGATGATTTTTTTTAATTGTGTTTGCATGTTTACCCCTGAAACAAAAAAATCAGGCCCTTAGCCAGGGCCTGATCCATTACGCCGTAATCGTGTTATTAAAAGTTAGCCCTGATCACAAATGCCAGACGGCGGTCTGATTTAAACCACGAACGCCCTGCTTCCTGTCCTTCGTTATTTAATACCATAATGGTTTCAGACTGCGAATTGGTCAGGTTGGTGCCTTGAATACCCACCGTAACATTCTCGTTCCAGTTGTAGAATATGGAGCCGTCTAACTGACCAATATCGTTATAATACAGCGGTGCCTTGGAGATGACGTCACGGGTAGTAAGCAGGTAACGTGAACGCCAGTTATACGCCAGTCGCGCACTCCAGCCATTCTTCTCATACATGGCCACAATGTTGGCAGTATGTTTTGACTGACCTTGCAGCGGTACATTATCCAGGCTTACGCGAATACCGGTATCGGTAAAATCATCGCCTAACCAGCTTTCATCTTCTACATCCACTTCGTTATTGGGCACGCCGGACGCATCGATGTAAGTGTAGGTAGCCTGCACACCCAGTCCGTCCCATGGCGCCGGAAGCATGTCGTAGAATTGCTGATAGGCAATCTCAACGCCGTCCATTTTGCCTTTACCGCCGTTGGTGGTGGAATTAACCAGCGCCGACTGCACCTGACCGGTAGTGGGGTTGGTGTACTCCTGTACCGCTGCACCCTGAATAAAGTAGTTTTTCAGGTCTTTATGGAAATAGGTCACACTCAACTGACCAACTTCGGCAAAGTACCACTCCAGCGCCAGGTCATATTGGGTAGACTCCATTGGTTTTAAGAACGGGTTACCGCCTGAGCCTGTCCAGGCTGGTACATAGGCCGACTGGATCAGATTCTCACCTGGCTCTGGTGGATTCTCCGGATCAGGATTACTGATTGGACGGATAGCCTGGATAGACTCAGTACCCAGCGTGGCACGGTTACGGATATCCGACATATCAGGTAGCGCTACCGCTTTTGAGAAGGCGAAGCGGGTAATGAGATCATCGGCCACTTCGATTTTCAGGTTAAAGCTGGGTAGCAGCATATCAAAGTCGGTTTCGGCAGACAGGCGTTCTTCAGCATCATTACCAAAATTACGCTCGGCATCAGACAGGTAGTTGCGTTGATCGCCAATCCAGCGGTTTTCTTCGGCCTCGATTGCTTCCTCAATATCAGCATAATTGCCTGCATTAATTTGGTCATTGAGCCAGTCGGTGACAATCTCAGCTGTCAGCGGAGCGCCTTGTAAAGCCTCAGGTGGCATGAAGTCTGGCACTAAATCGGGGAAGGTCACAGCTCCATCAGCCTGACGGTCGAGCTGAACATAACGTAAACCAATATTACCGCTGTAGCGCAGATCGCCTGTGCCTTCAAAGTTTACCCGCAGGTAAATTGCTTTATTTTCTTCGGTAGTCAGGTTGACCTCACCGGGTGTAAAAATGCCGTACTTATCATCGACACCCGGACGGTCCGGGTAGGGCTCCCATGAACCGCCTGCCGTCATATACGGGCGAGCGCCAGCGATAATCGAGCGCACGTAAGCCTCGGTAGCATGAATGGTTTGATTGCCCGGAATATTGGCGATGCCACCCCCATGAAAATCAGACCAGTCGACCAGTTCAAAGTTACTGGCGTCTACCGGGATAGTATCGAGCCAACCGGCCGGTGCAGCACTGCTGTATTCTGGTCCTAACGGCCCCCAGTTGTAGCTGGTAGATCGCACGGTTTGTTCACGCTTCGCGTACCGAACGCCAGATTGTACCGAAGTGAAAATACCATCACTGTCGAGATGATAAGTTGCATCCAGACGCGTGGCGAAAGAGTCACCCTCGGAACGTTCCCAGTGATCCATGGCACTGCGTAGGAAATAAGACGTAGGGTCCTGGAAGTAGTTGCTGTCGCCAGCTGGGTCGCCGGTGAAGCCCGGGTAATTCCCTTCGGCATAAACGTCGGGGTTGGCATCCCGGTAACCGAAGTAGGGTTCGATCAGGGTCATGGTTGGTGTATTGCCGGTTACATCATAGGCCTGCCCGGCAAACGCAGCAGTATGTAACACTACGTCGTCATCGCGGGTTTTGGCTTTGATGTACTGTACATCAGCTTCCAGCTCCAGTGCATCAGTGGCCATCCACTCAAGGTTAAACGACAGATCTTCAACCAGGGTATCGGTTTGTTTGACACGCGAATCAAACTGGTAGGGATAGCCAAATTGCGGGCGACCGCCGCTTTCCCATGAGCGGATTACCCGGTCATTATTGCCGTCGGCGGCGCGCCAGCCGTCAACACCCTGCACCATGGTGCCGGAGCCAAACAGGCCATTGTCATCGAATTCAAACTCAGTGCCTTCCAGCGCGCGGGTGCGGCGATTATCCAGATTGTAATACCCGCCCTGATATTTAACCGCCTGTTCATGCCACGACAGTGACGCATCCGAGCGAATGTACTGCATGGTTGCCAGCAGAGTTTCATCTTCGTTTTCCCATTGCAGGGTACTGGCAAAACCTTCTCGTTTACGATCGTCAAACTTTTTAAGCAGGTTAGACGCGTTAGGGATCCACACCGTGCCGTTGTTGTCTGCGCCGGTAAAGGCTTCAGCGCCAGCTATATCGCGGGCGTAAGTCTGCACGTAAGCATCAGACTGAATACCATGTGACTCACCGTAGAGCTGCGAGTTAGCGTAGTTAACCAGGAAACCAATCTCGCCTTTTTCAGCAAGATCGATACGATCGCTGTAGAGACCGGAAAACGTTGGGCTGCCTTTTTCGGCCACATCACCGTATGAGTAATCACCGCCAAAGGCAATTACCCGACCTTCTGAATCAAAGGGCTTGCGGGTACGCAGGCTGACGGTACCGCCAATCCCGCCTTCAATCATGTCGGCGGTCTGGTTTTTGTAAATATCCACACCGCCCATCAACTCAGGCGATACATCCTGAAAAGAAAGGCCCCGACCACTATTAGCCGTGAAAGAGTCACGCCCGTTAAATTCACTTCGTGTCTGGGTCATGCCACGAATAATGGCGCCACTGCCTTCAACGCTAAAGTGGTCTGGGTCGTCGGGGCCTGCAAAGCGTTCAATGGATACACCGGGTAATCGCTGAATGGCTTCAAGAACACTGCGGTCGGGCAGTGTACCGATGTCATCGGCGGTAATGGCATCCACTACCGTATCGGAATAACGTTTGAGGTTCTGTGCATTAAGGAGATTGCCGCGGATCCCCTTAACTTCAATTTTTTCTACGACTTCTTCTTCGTTCGATGCCGCTTTTTCCTGATCATCCTGCTCCTGGGCATTCGCGCCATGCAGGGCAGAAAGGATCGTTAGTGCAACGAGGGATTTATTAAAGGTTGTAGCGTATCGGTTAGATTTGTGTGCCCGAATCCTAGCCATGTGTACTTCTCCGCTTAGATAGAATGGAGTTATTGTTATCCATTTACTTGGCTTTGAAGCTGACCGGCTGGTGACCGCTATTTTAAAAGCCAATTATGGTGAGAGAATACTCGTTGAAGCCAGCATAACTATCAATGGGATGTTAAAATATCACAAACCGGAAACCATATATCGCAACATATAATTAACAAAAAGTTGCAAGGATAATAGCTAATATTCTGATTTTATGGGATTTATTGGTTTTTTTGAATTATTATAATACAAGTGCGGCGGACGTGTGGGGGTAGCAAATAGTTAACATTTGTTACCCCCTACATACTTATTTTGTAAGGGTGATCATTGCTGCCAGCGAATATACCAATGGGGCATTCCAGTTGATAGTGACTTCGTTAGTAGAGTAGCTACACCAGTTGTCTTTGTATGAAGTGGCCGGCAACGAGGCACTGTACTGGCAGTTATCCTGTTGGCCGTTTTGGGCGCCGCCCACTAAAAAGCCCGGTACCGGCTCGGCAATGCCGTCGGCATGGGATTGGCGATGGTGGATAAAGCGTGGCGATGTTTCACCAAACCCGGTGACGTAGCTGTAGTCCACCGGATTTTTCCCCAGTACATAGTCCACCAGGCCGGTGAAGGTATGAAGGTAGGCGGGGTTATTGCTCATCCGGTAGGCGCTGGCTAAAACCATAGCGTGGTTCATGGCAACGCCGTTACTACCCCACACAAAATCGTTGGCAGTCATGGCTGTTCTGAATGGTGATGCCTGACTGGTTTTTACCAGTGCGTCGGCGTAGTCCAGAAAGCGCGTCTTTAACTCCTGGTAGCGCTTGGCTGGAAGGGCGTTTTGCCCTTGCTCAGAGAGTAATGACAGATAAGCCAATCCCATAGTATCAGACCAGCCCGGAGTGGATGGGGAGCCCAGATAACGCTGCGCCTCAATGAGATAGTCCTGCTCGCCGGTGGTAACAAAAAGCTCACTGGCGGCCCAGGCAAATTCATCGTTAAAAGATGAGTCGCCGTATTCCCCGGTTTTTACGTTTTGCGCATTCTTATAGGCCACTTGCGGGTTTTCTAATGCCCACTGCCAGGCTCTTTTCGCTGCTGCCAGAAAATTGCTTTGCTGTTGCGGATACACTCTGGCAGCTGTTGCCATCACCGCTGCAAAATTGAGTGACGCGGCGGTTCCCTTGGCCACTACATAACGCTGCTCTGTGGCCTCTGCCGGCATTACTGCCGGGGCAAAATTTAACGTGGTGAGCTTATGAAAAACCCCGCCGTCGGTGTCCTGCATGGTTAGCATCCAGTCCAGATTCCAGCTGATTTCATCGAGTAAATCGGGCTGGTTATTGGTGGACTCCGGGATATTCCAGCGTCGCTGCGCATAAAAATCCGGGAAGTCGAGGTATGCCCGCATCAGGGTATAAGTAGATATGCCTGAATTAACAATGTATTTATTGTAATCACCGGCGTCGTACCAGCCTTTGGGGCTTGCCAGGCTATTCTTCGGTTCGTTGAGGTTAATTACATGGGTGTCCGTGTGGCCGGCTTCACGGTGCCATTTGCCGGCAAAGGCCGGGTCCAGCGCCATGCCGGCACGATTGTAATAGTACGCTTTAATCGCCGCGTCATGCAGGGCGCTCACGCGCTGAACTGAAATACTGAATGTGGTGTAGCTGTTGTCGCCTACAGACAGCCGGTACAGACCGGGAGCCGTAATACTGCTGACGTCTGCTACAGCCACGGTTTGATCTGCAAGTGGCCAGTAGTCCGGTGAACTGGTAGTTCCTTCCAGAACTGTCTGACCGCTGGCGGTGTTGGTTACCCGATAAGAAACAGCTTGCGAAGTTCTTACTACGATATGCTTTTGTTGCTGCGGTAAAAAGCCAACCTGATTGGCATAGAATTCAACGGGCTGCGAGCCGCTATCGGCGGTTGCGGAGCTGGCAGTGCTGCTTGTACTGTTAACGCCCGAACAGGCTCCTATGGCGAAAACCAGTGATAAAGACATCGCCAGCTTGCTGAATGATAGTAGTGTAGTGCTCATATTTACTCCGGCCTGAAACAAAGATTAATCAGCATTGGTTGCGCTGGTGACGGCCATACTGAAAGCCGCTGCGGGAAGCCCGGCACTACTGAATAAACCGGGTTCGGGGTTATCAGCCCAGCCATAACGAACGTGAAGCGGTTGACTGACCTTAGCGCTGGATAGAATCACCTTGTCGTTGCTAATGCGTACGTCAGCCCAGTAGTACTGGTTATCAGCGCCAGCAATAGCAAAGCTCTGCGTTAAGGGTGATGCTTCAGTCAGGCCATCGCCGGTATGGCTAAAGTGCACAATGACTCTGTCGTCCTGTCGCTCTGCTGTAGTCGGTACAGGGCCCTGATAAGCAATGTCCTGATCGTAGACGATGTTGCGGGCAGCCAGTGCAAGCCGTTTTCCTACAGTAGCCTTATTGACCGGATGGATGTCGTTCCATTCTCCCACATCAAGGGTGACCACAGAAGCGGTGTTATCAAGCGTTCCAACCTGGCGTTGCTGGTCTCGCAGAACTGCCCAGTTGCTCTGGACAGGTTGTGCCTGTCGAGCCATAAAATTGGTTAGCTGAACAATAATGAAAGGCATGTCCGGCTGTTGCCACTGGCCACGCCAGTGATTAATCATAGCGGTTAGCTTCTCTGCGTAGTCACTGGGCGCGCCGCTGTTCGACTCACCCTGATACCACAGGGCCCCGGTAAGCGGGAAGCGGGTCGCTGGCGCTATCATTGCATTGTAGAGCCCCATGGGTTGCCAGCGGATAAACGTGGAGCCAGCCAGACGGGGCATTTTGGCAGCAATTTTATAGTGCCATTCGCCTGCCAGTGGGTAGCGCGCGTTGTCGGTGCCTAAAAAGTAGGCCTTGTCCTGTACAAATCCTGTTGAACCGCCGTCGGAGGTAATGCGAATGGCGATAACATTTTCGCCTTTCTTAAGCATGTCCGGCGTAACATTGTAGCGCCGTGGAGGGTACTGATAACCTGTGTCGCCAACTTCATGACCGTTAATATACGCCGTGTCGGCATCAACAATGCGTCCTAATCGGAGTGTGACAGGCTCCGCGGGTACCTCGTCCAGGTGGAGTGTTTTTCTGAGCCACCAAACGCCAATAAATTCTTTGCCGTTGGTCGGCAGGTTACCCGGCATTGTGATAGCTTGCCAGGCACTGTCGTCTAATTCCGGATCGTACCATTTAACCTCTGACTGCAATCCTTCGTCGGATTGATGAAGTTTGGCATACCACGAATCAGAACGGGCTTTATCGTCTTTACGGGTTTGCTTATCTACTGCCGGATCGGCAAAGCGTTCACCGGCAGCAATTTTGTCAGGATAGGGGCTAAGAATATCTTTGTGCATCCAGGCTTCAATCGGCGAGCCCCCTAATGACGCATTCACAATACCTATGGGCACATTCTGATCAAGGTGGATCTGGCGCGCAAAGTAGTAAGCTACGGCTGACAGGTGGCGAATGTTTTGCTGTGTGGCACTGCGCCACTGGCCGCCGCTGTAATCGCTGTTCTGGCCATCGAAACGGTATGTATCGGGCACTGTGAATTCGCGGATCAGCGGAAAATCTGCTTCGGCAACATCAAGCGGGTAGGCCTCTTCAACACGGGCCATGGTCAGCTCCATGTTTGACTGCCCGGAGGTCAGCCACACATCACCAAAGTACAAGTCATTAACCGTCAGGGTGTCGTTGCTTTTGATAATAAGCTGATGAGGGCCGCCGGCGGGTTGTGCTGGTAACTCAAACCGCCATTTGCCGTTGGTTGCGCTGGTTTCACCCAGCAGTTCGCCGTCAAACAAGATTTGAACCGGTGCTTTTGAATCTGTGGTGCCGGTTAACGGAACAGGCTTATTGCGTTGTAACACGGCGTGGTCTGAAATAAGCCGGTGTAATGTGGTGGCTGCCCCTGCACATTGCGCGATAAGACAGGTACATAGCAAAAGTAACCGAATCAAATTATGTCTCCTTCAGAAACAAAAAAAGTGCAGAGGCTGTCTGCACTTTTTAAGTAAAAATAACGGCTTAGCGGAAGATAACCTGGTTGACCTGGTTTTCCAGCAGTTCCTGGCTGCCTGACACCTGTCTAGGGTTAAGCTGCTGCTCAGTGGTCAAGCCGGCCAGTGACTCCAGAGAGAAAGCACCGTTGAGGATTTTCTCGCCCAGCTCGCCGTTCCAGCCTGCGTAACGCTTGGCTTTCGCATCGGCAATAAAGTCGTTTTCAAGCATTGCTGCGGCTTTTTTCAGCCCCAGAGCACAGGTATCCATACCACCAATATGGCCGTGGAACAGATCCGCCGCATCAATACTCTGACGACGTAACTTGGTGTCGAAGTTAAAGCCACCTGAGGTGTAACCGCCATTTTTAAGAATTTCGTAGCAGATCAGAGTCATTTCTTCCACGCTGTTAGGGAACTGGTCAGTATCCCAGCCTAACTGTGCGTCACCGCGGTTGGCATCAATCGAACCGAACACACCCAGTGCAAATGCCGTGGCAATTTCGTGGTGGAAGGAATGGCCGGATAACGTTGCGTGGTTGGCTTCGATATTGACCGCGAACTCTTTTTCCAGGCCGAATTCTTTCAGGAAGCCATAAACGGTTGCCGTATCGTAATCGTACTGGTGTTTAGTTGGCTCCTGAGGTTTTGGCTCTATCAGCAGCAAACCGTCAAAACCGATTTTGTGTTTATGCTCCACTACCATATTCATAAAGCGGCCAAGCTGAGCACGCTCACGCTTAAGATCGGTATTGAGCAGCGTTTCGTAACCCTCACGGCCACCCCACAGTACATAGTTAGCACCGCCAAGGGTTTTAGTGGCGTTCATGGCGTGAAATACCTGAGTTGCTGCGCGGGCAAAGATCTCCGGATCCGGATTGGTCGCTGCGCCTGACATATAACGCGGGTGACTGAAGACGTTAGCAGTGCCCCATAACAGTTTCATGCCGGTGGCTTCCTGTTTGGCCGCCAGTACTTCCGTCATTTCGCTGAAATTACGAATATAGTCGTTAACGCTGTCACCTTCTGGCGCTACGTCAACGTCGTGAAAACAGTAGTACGGTGCGCCGAGTTTGCTGAAAAACTCAAAGGCGACATCCGCTTTTTGTTTTGCCCGCTCCATAGCATCGCCTGGCTGTAACCAGGGACGGTCGAAGGTATTGCCACCAAACACATCGGCGCCATCCCAGCAGAAGTTGTGCCAGTAACAGGAAGCAAAGCGTAAATGCTCTTCCATGGTTTTGCCTAACACCACTTCTTTGGGGTTATAGTGTTTGAATGCCAGTGGGTTAGTGGACTCAGCACCTTCGTACTGGATTGGGCTGATGTCCTGGAAAAAATCCGCCATAGTTAACTCCTGAGTGGGCCGAATGGCCCGTTATTTTGATGATTGCTAATACTGTGCAATCGGCGTGTATTCGACAATTATGTAAACTTCATCGACTTTTGTGTTTTTTGTTAAAATTGTGAATGAAGTGAAAAGTATAGCTCGCGGAACTGCTGGCGCCGCTGATCGTAGTAGTTTTTAAGCGCAGAATCAGGCTCGTAGCTGGCAACCAGCTCTGGTACCGGGCAAATATCACTAACCGGTGTTTGTGGTGAAACACCCAGCTGTGCCAGCCTGGCTGCACCTAAAGCCGGCCCTACATCACCGCCTTTGCGATAATTCATGGCAATGCCGCTGACATCGGCCAGCAACTGACGCCAGTAAGTGCTTTTAACTCCGCCGCCAATCAGACTAATCCCGTCTACCTGGGTGCCACAGCCGTGCACCGCGTCGATACCGTCGGCCAACGCCATAGAGACGCCCTGCACCACAGCCTGGGCCATATGCGCCCGCGTAGTGGAAGCGGTTAATCCAAAAAAGCCAGCTTTGGCGTTGGGATTGTTATGTGGTGTGCGTTCGCCGGTTAAATAAGGCAAAAAGAACGGCGTATTCGGATCATCCGGCCGGGTATTGTTAACCACGTCGTCAAACAATCCGGCAACGGAGCTGTAACCAGAGTTTTTGGCAAACCAGTCAAGGCAGCTGGCTGCGCTAAGCATTACCGACATCAGATGCCAGCGGTGTCCTACGGCATGACAAAAGCTGTGTACCGCCGATTCCGGATCGCTGCGGTAATCATTGGTCACCGCAAAATAAACCCCGGAGGTGCCGAGCGACAGCATGGCCTGGCCGGCATCAACAATGCCACAGCCTACAGCTCCTGCTGCATTATCGCCAGCGCCTGCCACTACCGGAACGGCTTTCATGCCCCAGCGTTTGGCTGTCTTAGCTGTAAGGTAACCGGTAATCTCGTTACCTTCATAGAGTGTTGGCATGTGCTTTTCACTTAAACCACAGGCCATCAGCATGGATTTGCTCCAGCTACGCTCGCCGGTGTTCAGCCAGCTTGTACCGGCCGAATCTGACATGTCTGACGCAAACTCACCGGTGAGTTTATAGCGCAGGTAGTCTTTCGGTAGCAGGACTTTATCCACCTGTTTAAAAATGTCCGGCTCGTTTTCTTTTACCCACAATAATTTGGGAGCAGTAAATCCCGGCATCACCAGGTTACCAGTGATTACCCGTGCTTTTGTTACAGTGCTTTCCAGCGTTCGGCACTGCTCTTCACTGCGACCGTCATTCCATAATATCGCCGGGCGTAACACCCGGCCCGCTTTATCCAGTAGGGTAGCGCCGTGCATTTGCCCTGCCAGACCCAGCGCCTTAACAACCGATAAGTCGTTACGCTGCTTTAATTCATCCAGTGTTGCACAGGTTGCTGTCCACCAATCCTCTGGATTTTGTTCAGACCACAGCGGTTGCGGTATGGCTACCGTTAATGAAGAAGACGCTGAGTCCACCACTTTACCGCTTTCATCGGTCAAAATGGTTTTGACACCTGATGTGCCAAGATCAATACCAATATACATAATTACTCTCACCGGAAAGATTAGGCGCTTATGCTGATTGCGAAATCACTAAATCGCAATTACGAAAATTTGTTACTTTTTTGTTAATTCGAACAAGGTGTATTAGTATGGTCGGAAACAAGAAATATCGTAAAAAAAAGTTATTTAATTTAAATAAAGTGGTTAATTGGTATACAGCTTCAGGGCGAAACATTAATCACTACGGGCACAATCGGTTAGCACGGAGCAGTTCATGTTTGAGAATAAACACAGTATTACGCTTTTATTTAATGCCAATAAAATTTATGACCGACGCATTATTGCGGGGGTAGGTGACTACCTGCAAACCTCAAAGGTTGACTGGGATCTGTATCTGGAAGAAGACTTTATGGCGCGCCTCGACCATTTGGATGAATGGAGTGGTGACGGCATTATTGCCGATTATGATAACCCGGAAATTCAGGCTGCTCTGCATAAGGCCAATGTACCGGTGGTGGGCATAGGGGGCTCTTACGAGAATCCGGCCGATTATCCCGATGTGCCTTATGTTGCAACCGATAACTACGCCCTCATCCAGGCTGCCTTTGAGCACCTCAGACAAAAAGGTATCCAGCGCTTTGCCTTTTATGGTGCACCGGTGAATGAGCATCATCGCTGGGCTCAGGAACGCGAAAATGCGGTATTAGAGATCACCCGTTCACAGGGCTACGAGTGTCATGTTTACCGTGGACACCCGGTACGGCCCGAAACCTGGCAATACACAACCAAGCGTCTGGCCGACTGGCTGAGAAGCTTGCCTACCCCGGTGGGGATTATTGCGGTTACCGACTCGCGAGCACGTCATTTACTCCAGGTGTGTGACCATATCGGTATGCTTATCCCTGATAAGATGTCGGTAATTGGTATAGACGATGATGAACTGGCCCGTTATCTGAGCCGGGTGAGCCTCAGTTCAGTGCGTCAGGGGTGTTTTGAAATGGGGGTTCAGGCGGCTAAAACCCTGCACCGAATTTTGAAAGGCCATAATAAGCCACGCAAGCCGGTGTTGATCCCACCTGAATGTGTTGCTGAGCGTCAGTCTACCGACTTTAAAGCCATCAGCGATCCACATGTTATGCAGGCCATGCATTACATCCGGCAGAACGCCTGTCGTGGTATTAAGGTCGATCAGGTACTCGACTACGTAGGGGTCTCCCGTTCAAACCTCGAACATCGCTTTAAAGAAGAACGTGGCCACAGTATTCACAATGAGATCCACAACGAAAAACTGAGCCGTGCCTGTAAAATGCTGGAGAATTCTGACGAAGCAACCTCACAGATTGCCAAGATCTGCGGTTATCCTTCGCTGCAATATATGTATGCGGTATTCAAAAAGCACTTTGATCAAACGCCCAAGGAATATCGCGACGCCCGGCGCGATAGCGAAGAGCAGGACCTGTCTTTAAAGGCCTCTTGAAAGTGAAAGCCGGAAGCAGGTTTGAGTCATATCATCTGCTTCCGCAAGTTTTACTACTGATCTTTCCTACACTACGAACCTCTATTTATATCAGCGGCTTAGCCCAGTTCGGCTGGTCTCTGTCCAGACTTTTCTTATTTACATTTGGTTCACAAAAAACGCAATTCTGGTTGAGATTTTTCATAACGCCAACGCGTTGAAGCCTTGCTGGCTTTAACGTTAAATGCCAGTCACATTAGTATACAGAGAATGTTTATGAAGCAGCGTGTTATTCTATCGTTACTGACAGGTTTGTTGATGACCGGGTGTAATTCTCCTGGGTCCTCAGGGGCTGCACAGCAGGCAGCGGCTAAGCCAGAGGCGATGTCTGCAGAAGTGACCTTTGACTGGTTTAAGTATGCCACGCCGAATAACCGCCCCACGGCACCGGCCGGCGAATATGCCAATCCGGTTTTGCCGGGTTTCTACCCTGATCCGTCTATCACCAAAAAGGGTGATGACTATTACCTGACTACGTCTTCTTTCAGCTATACCCCCGGCTTGCCCATTTTACGCAGTAAAAATCTGACCGACTGGGAGCTGGTGGGCTATGCCCTTGACCGGGAAGAGCAAATGGAATTCTCCGGCGCGCGCATTTCCAGAGGTATTTTTGCGCCGACTATTCGTTACCATGACGGACTGTTTTATATCATTACTACTTCGGTAGACAATGGCGGTAACTTCATTATTACTGCCAGCGATCCGGCTGGACCCTGGTCTGAACCCATCTGGTTACCGGAAGTCGGTGGTATCGACCCGGACATCTTCTTCGATGACGATGGCCGTGTGTACATCACTCATAATGAAGCTCCTCCTGGCGAACCTTTGTATAACGGCCACCGGGCAATCTGGATGTGGGAGTACGATCCCGCCGCTCAGAAAGTGTTACCCGACAGCCGTAAACTGCTGGTGAATGGCGGTGTAGATATCAGCCAGGAACCTATCTGGATTGAAGCGCCGCATATCTACAAAGTGAATGACTGGTATTACTTATCCTGCGCCGAGGGTGGCACCGGGCCACAACACTCTCAGGTGGTATTCCGCACACGTTCTCTGGATGAGCCTTTTATTCCTTATGAAAATAATCCGATTCTGACCCAGCGGGATCTCAGTTGGCCGCGACCCAACCCGGTGGATACCGCAGGGCACGCCGACATGATTCAAACCGACGCCGGTGAATGGTGGGCGGTGTTCTTAGGCACCCGACCTTACGAGAACTACCTTTATAATACGGGGCGGGATACCTTTTTACTACCCGTAGAGTGGCGGAATGAATGGCCGCATATTCTGCCGGCAAAAACACCTATTCCGCCTACCAGCCCGCGCCCGGCCGGAACAAGCAAACAGCAGGGCACGGATTTTTACGATTGGGATGACCAGTTTGACGGCAATAGCCTGAGCGTGCGCTGGCAAACACCACGGGATTTTGATCGCCACTGGGTGAGTGTTGAAAACGGTGTGCTAACCATGTCGCCGCTGGAGAATGCCCTTTATAGCAAAGAGATGGTGAGCTATGTGGGCTCGCATCAGGCCGCTGCTTCTTATGCGGCGAGTACCGAAGTAACCATCGCCAACGCTTCATCTGCAGAGGCTGGTCTGGCGGTTTTCCAGAGTGCCAGCTACCACTATTTTCTTGGCTTACGCGGTGAACAAGGTCGCTATGAGGCGTTTGTTGAACAGGTGATTGACGGCAAGGTAACCACTGTTGCTCGCCAGTCCCTGACAACCCCGGTAGGCGAGCCGGTTAAAGTGAAAGTTCACGGTGAGGGAGCATTAATTGAATTTGCTATTGAGCAGAATGGTGAGTGGCTGGCCGTGGGCGAACCGCAGGATGCTACCTGGCTGAGTACGCAAAAAGCGGGTGGCTTTGTGGGCACCACTATTGGCCCGCACGCCAGAAAATAATCAGAGGTAAAGGCATGTTAAAGGGCTTTGTAAGTATTTTATTGTTTTGTTTGTGCGCACCGGCCATTGCCAGTGACTATGTTACCCACCAGTTTGCGCCAGGCGACTTCGTGGTGGCCGATAGCGCCGCACAAAAAATGGCGACCATCTGGGTGGACAGTAAAGCCAACCCGGGGATCAGAATGGCAGCCGAGTCGCTGCAGCAGGATGTCTTGCGCGTTACCGGCCTTAAGCCACGCTTAACCAGTAAAACAGATGATCTTTCGGGCCACGTGATCATCGTTGGTGAGCGCGGTCAGGCTGCGCTGGTGGACAAACTGATTGCCAGTAATCAACTTACAGTTCAGGCAAAGGCCCGGCAATGGGAAGGTTATCAGCTCGATACGGTAGCGAGCCCGCTTCCCGGCGTAGAACAGGCCTGGGTGATCAGCGGTAATGACCGCCGCGGCGTAATTTTTGGTATTTATGATCTGAGCGAAAAAATCGGCGTTTCCCCCTGGTATTGGTGGGCAGATGTGCCGATTGTCACCCATGACAAACTCTACATTAAGGCCGGTACGCACATCAGCGATGCCCCTAAGGTGAAATACCGGGGGATCTTCCTCAACGATGAAGCGCCGGCCCTGACCGGTATGGTGCATGAGAAGTTCGGCGGCTATAACGCGAAGTTTTATAAGCTTGTTTTTGAACTGCTGTTGCGGTTGAAATCTAACTTTTTATGGCCGGCCATGTGGAACAATGCCTTTGCCGATGATGATCCACAAAACATGTATCTGGCCAATGACATGGGCATAGTAATGAGTACCTCACACCACGAGCCCATGATGCGGGCGGACAAAGAGTGGAACCGCTATGGCAGCGGTCCGTGGGAGTATTCAACCAATCCCGACAAACTCTATGAGTTCTGGGTGGAAGGTGCTAAGCGCTACAAGGATAAAGACGGCATCTTCACCCTTGGCATGCGTGGTCAGGCTGATACACCAATGAGCGAGGGCGAAAATATTGGCTTGCTGGAAAAAATCGTCCACGACCAGCGGGAAATTCTCGCCAATGTAATGGATAAGCCACTTTCTGAGGTGCCACAGGTGTGGGCGTTGTACAAAGAAGTGCAGGGCTTTTATGAGCGGGGCATGCGCGTGCCGGATGATGTGACACTACTCTGGTCTGACGATAATGCCGGTAATATTCGCCGCCTGCCTACCGAAGCTGAGCGTGGCCGTAGCGGTGGTGCCGGGGTGTATTATCACTTTGATTATGTGGGCGGCCCGCGGTCTTACCGGTGGATAAATACCGTGCCGCTGGGTAAGGTCTGGGAGCAAATGAATCTCGCCTGGGAGTATGGTGCAGATAAAATCTGGATCACCAACGTAGGCGACTTAAAGCCTATGGAATTACCTATCAGTTTTTTCCTGGCGCAGGCCTGGGATCCGGAAGCGTTTAACGCGCAGTCTGCCAAACGGTTTACCCGGGAATGGGCAGCGAGTCAGTTTAATGGCCAGTTTACCAACGATATTGCTGAGTTACTGACAGTTTATACGCTACAAAATGGCCGACGTAAGCCGGAAGCGCTGAGCCCGGAAACATATAGCGTAATTAACTACAACGAAGCCGACCGGATAAGTGAAACACTGGCCGAAGCGGCGGATAAAGCCAATAACATTTACGAGCGCATCGACAGTGATTATCAGGATGCTTTCTTCCAGTTGGTTGCGCATCCGGTGTGGGCTACCCAGGCTATGTTTGAGTTAAACCGTGCTCAGGCGCTGAATGCTCTGTATGCCGAACAGGACCGCGCTTCTACGTCGGCCATGGCGGCCACAGTTAACGCGTGGTTTGAACGGGATGCCGAGCTTACTGAGATGTATCACAGTATTAACGGCGGTAAATGGAACCGTATGATGTCGCAGCCACACATTGGCTATGTGTACTGGAATAACCCGCCGGCCAATATACCTCCGGTAGTTCAGACCAAAGCGCTGGCACAACCTGCTGTGGCTGATATGGGCGTTTCTGTTGAGGGGAGTCGTGCTTACTGGCCAGCCACCGGCGGATTGTCGCTGCCCGAATTTACGCTCTATGGCGAAGCAACTCGCACCTTTACCGTGTACAACCGGCAGGGCAAAGCTTTCAACTGGTCGGCAAAGGCCTCACAGCCCTGGATCATTCTGGGCAAAAATAGCGGTGAGTTGCTGGCAGATACGCCCGTAGCGGTTTCTATTGACTGGTCACAGTTAGAGGCTGGCCATCACGAAGGCACTATAAATGTGAAAGGTACCGGCTGGGGCGGCGCGAACATAAAAGTAACTGCGCACAAACCAGAACTGACTGCCAGGCCGGTTAGCGGCGACTTTATTGAAGCAGACGGTTACGTGGCGATGAATGCAAGCGAGGCCAAAGTGAAATCGACCCCGAATGGCAGTTGGCATAAGGTCGCGGTACACGGGCGCACAGGTCAGGCGATGAGTGCGGCATTGCCACCGTATTCCAGCCTGACACACCAGCAGGCGCCGGCACTGGAGTTCCCGGTATTCTTTACTTCAACCGGCGAATTCCCGCTAACGCTACAGTTATCGCCTTCTTTGCCGTTTGATGAGGCAACGGGCATTAAGGTGGCGGTAACCCTGGATGGTGAACATGTGGCTACACTGGCGCTGCCCTCACAAAAAGACAAGCAAGCCTGGGCGCAGGGGGTAATGGATAACGTGAAAGAACTCACTACTACATTGCCCGTAACTAAGGCTGGTCGTCACCGTCTGGCGGTAAAAGCCCTAACGCCAGGAGCCGTATTGCAGCGGGTAATCGTGGACACCGGTAATCTTAAGCCCAGCTACCTCGGACCGCCCCAAAGGCGCGCACCCTAAAGTCAATATCAGGGGGTCAGAGTACATGAAGTTCATTCATGTATCAAGGGGTCAGAGTACATGAATGAACTTCATGTACTCTGACCCCTTGATTAGAAGCTAACCTGTTCCCCTTCGTTGAGAATGTGTAAGGGAGTCTCTGAATCTAAGCGCTTATGCATGGTTAGCAGCCGAAAGAGGGCAGAGTGTGAGGTTTTATCGCCCATCTTCCAGCTGTTATTGCCATAACCCCATGGCACCATCACTTTACAATTAAGTTCTTTTGCTGCGATAAGAGCATCTTCCGGGGTCATATGGACTTTTCGGTAAAAGGCTGGTGATTCCGCGCTAAAATAAGACGCAATGGGCAGCAAGCACACATCAATCTCTCCGTACTTTTCTCTTATCTGCTTAAAGTGGGGCGAATAACCGGTATCGCCAGCAAAAAATAAGGTGTTGCCCTGATGTTCGAGCAGCCAGCCGCCCCACAGGGTTTTGTTCTCGTCTTCATACAGATAAGGCACCAGAATCCGGTTGCTAAAATGATGGCCGGGGACAAAATGCACGTTCATTTTGCCCAGCTGCTTACTGGCATACCAGGCCATTTCGGTAATGTTAAAATCACCGCCGGGAAAGTGCTCAGCAAAACCTAAAGGCGTTAAAAACGCCGTATCGGCAGAGAATGCCTGGATATCGCCTTTGTTAAAATGATCATAGTGAATGTGTGAATACAATACCGCATCGGTTGCATTAAGCATCGAATCAGAGAGCTGTTCCGGTTCGTTACGATTAAAGCCAGCCGACAGGCGAAAAGCCCAGTTTACCGGCCAGTCAAACTGATTAAATACCGGGTCGAACAGAAACTGTTGGTTATCCGGGGTGGTAATGCGAAAGCTGGCGTGACCATACCATTTAACCGTGTACCCGGTGTTGAGCGACAATGGCGTAGAATCACCGTTATAAGTGCACTGTTCCATAGGCTCGTTACAAGTCAGAAGCTCACTGGGCTGGTAGCAGTCTTCGCTGCAGGTTACCGGGTAATCTTTAAATTTGGGAAACAAATTAATAAAGCGGTCCTGATAGCCCTCCATACTGGAATATTTCACCACCGAATCGCGCGGTGTTAACCGTTCTGTTTGGTTATTGCTGCTACATGCTGCAATACAAAACGCAAGCGCTGAGACAAGCGAAAAAGCGATGTACTTCACTGATGTTAAGTTCCCTTCAAATGTTCCAAAGGTAAGTTTACCAACTCATGGCCGACGACAAACGCAAAAAGTTGTAAACAAACTTAACGACGGTGGAAGGATAGTGACGTTTCCTGTCAGTTAGGCTGCTTAGAGTGATTGGCTGAGGCTCCTCGCCACAACGTTGGGAAGTAAACTGAAGACGATTGCCCCAAAATTCTGCGTTATATATTCCTAATTTTGCGGGATCAATCACCAGCTCAATGGTCTCACCATTAATAGTAATGCTACCAATGTGCTTAAGGGTGGCATCTTTTAAACAGTCTTTAAGCATAAACTGCAAACTATCTTCGGTTTAAGTCAGGCTTTCATGTGTATACATACAACTGGCGAAGCAACATACTAGGTATGTAGTGGCATAGTGAATTTGGCCACCTGATTAGAGCTGCTATGATAGCAGCATAAAAAAGCCAGCGACTAAGCGCTGGCGAGTGGTGACGCTTTATTATGATTATAGTGTGGGAGTGATTTTGTTTATCCCTGCATTTGCTCCAGCTCTTTGCCTTTGGTTTCGTTAACATACTTCACTACAAAGATTACCGACAGGAAGGCGAAAATGGCATAAATACCGTAAGCGCCACCCAAGCCGATACCGGCTAGTAGCATCGGGAAGGTAATGGTGATCAGGAAGTTAGAAGTCCATTGCACCAGGCCGCTTACTGCAAGGCCTGAACCACGGATCTGATTTGGGAACATCTCGCCCAGCATTACCCACATTACCGGGCCCCAGGACATATTAAAGAAAAACACATACAGGTTTGCTGCCACCAGAGCGGTGGTGCCCCAGTCACCCAGGATAAGCTTACCGTCTGGCCCTTGTGATGCATTTAAAAAGGCCACAACCATCACGCCAAGGGTAATTGTCATACCGATTGAGCCCCACTTGAGCAGTGGTTTACGGCCGATTTTATCAATTACCAGCAAGGTAAGAATACAGGCGGCGATACTGATAGCCCCGCTTAGTACGTTGATTAGCAGAGCGTCCGACTCAGAAAAACCAACTGCTTGCCAGAGTACCGCTCCGTAGTAAAACACCACGTTAATTCCAACAAGTTGCTGAAACGCTGCCAGGCCAAGACCTACCCAAACAATGGGGCGAACCTTTGTGGTGTTTTTGTCGATTAAGTCTTTAAGCTGAGGGCGGTGATCGTCGGCCAGCGATTGCTTGATTTCGTTGAGTTTGTGAGTGGCTGCATCATCGCCCAGTAAACGGGTGAGTACGCGGTGAGCCCGTTCGGTTTTGTTGCTGGATACCAGAAAACGCGGGCTCTCCGGAATAAACCATAGCATCACAAAAAACAGGGTTGCCGGAATAAGCTCAATCCAGAACATCCAGCGCCAGGCCTCAAAATTTAACCACAGCGTATTGGTTGAACCTGCTGCTTCATCAGCCAGCATATAGTTACTCAGAAACGCAGCAAACAAACCGCTGATAATGGCAATCTGTTGAATACTGGTTAGCATACCGCGGTAACGAGCCGGGGACACTTCTGAAATATAAGCTGGCGCCATCACTGAGGCCGCACCTACCGCCAGGCCACCAAGGACCCGGTAGATAACAAACTCAAAAGACGACGTAGCAATACCAGAGCCCCAGGCGCTGATGATAAAGAGTACCGAAGAGACAATCAGTAGCGCACGGCGCCCGTATTTGTCGGCAAAGCGGCCGGCAAAAAATGCCCCTACCGCACAGCCAAGCAGCATGCTCGATACATTAAACCCGGTACCGGCGCTGGCCGAGTTAAACGCCTGCTGTAAGCCATCTACTGTACCGTTGATAACCCCACTGTCGAATCCAAACAGAAATCCGCCAATAGTGGCCACAATACTGATAAAAATAACAAAGCCGATATTTTCGCCCGACGGACTGTCCATCGATGCTGGCGTTGCGGTTGATTCAAGCATTACTTCTGCTCCAGGTATGGATCGATGGTAACGATGCTGCCATCCGGGTTATAGGTAAGTTCGGTCATTTTTACGCTGCGTAGGTGCGTTTGACCGCCGGATAATGAGCTGTCGTGATAGAACAGGTACCATTTACCCTTAAACTTGGCGATAGAGTGGTGGTTAGTCCAGCCTTCTACCGGTTGCAGGATCACGCCCTGATAAGTAAATGGGCCGTAAGGGTTGTCGCCGGTTGCGTAAACAATTTTATGGGTATCGCCGGTAGAGTAAGAGAAGTAATATTTGCCCTGATATTTGTGTACCCAGGCTGCCTCAAAGAAGCGACGGTCATTATCGCCCTGCAGAATGGGGCTGCCGTCTTTGTCGAGCAATTCAATTTCTTTCGGCGTTTCGGCGTAAGAAAGCATGTCATCCGCCATTTTGGCGATACGAGGTTTTACTGCCGGTGCATCATCTGCCGGGTAAACATCTTCCGGATTATAAGTGCCGCCTTCATAGCGTTGTAGCTGGCCACCCCAGATACCACCGAAGTACATGTAATACTCGCCGTCGTCATCTTTAAACACGGCAGGATCCATACTGTAACTGCCGGCAATTGGCTCCGGCTCCGGAGTGAACGGACCTTCAGGCGTGTCGCTCACGGCTGCGCCAATACGAAAAACGTCGTTCTTGTCTTTGAGTGGGAAATACAGGTAGTACTTGCCGTCTTTTTCGGCAGCATCCGGCGCCCATAGCTGGCGTCCTGCCCATGGAATATCTTTAACTGATAAGGCAACGCCATGGTCGGTCACTTCACCGCCCACTTCGTCCATGCTCAGAATATGATAATCGCGCATATCGAAGTGATCGCCATTGTCGTTTTGAGGAATACCTGATTCCACGTCGTGAGAAGGATAAATATACAGGCGGCCGTTAAACACATGGGCGGAAGGGTCCGCAGTGTAAATATGTTCTACCAGCGGCTCGGCGAGGCCGCTTTTTACCTGTGGTTGTGTTTGAGGCTCAGCTTGAGCCTGTGTGCTCTGGGCTTCAACATTTTGTTGTTGTGGCTGACACGCTGTAAGCACAATAGCTGAAAACAACGCAGAAAAGGTCAGTGAATATTTTGGTTGAAACGTCACAATACGCTCCCGGTCAGTGATTAAAATTCAGGTCAAATAATGCAGCGACTGATGGCAATCGGCAATGTTAACGGGCTGTGAAACGATAAAAAGATAAAGCGGTACTGAATAACATAAATTTCACAATGTAAAGTGCTCATACTGCGTTCGATTTTCTGCTATGGAAAAAAATCTATTTGAAATAAGGCGTTGCTAATTAGTGGTTTATTTGATGATTAGTACGTTCACCCAAAAAACGTTGCTGGAATGTGAAAAATGACAATGTTGCCTGCCACTCGCCAGCGCTACCCTGACGCCTCTACGAAGTAATATAAAGTTAACTAATGGTGATACAGCATCGTCTGCACAATTTGATTTTTTGCTTTCTGCTGGCTTTTTTTGCTACCGGTAGCAATGCAGAGGCGGGCTCAGACAAAGTGACATCATTGAACGTGGTGACGTCACTGAGTAGCAGCGATCCCATGTACAAAGGCCTGATACGTTTTAAGCAATTGGTCGAAACGGGCAGTAAAGGCTCGCTTAGCATTAACCTGTTTATTGGTTCTCAGCTCGGAAACGACGACGACATTCTGGAACAGGCCATGGCCGGTGCTGGCATTGCAGTGCTGGTGGATGGCGGGCGTTTGTCTGTGTATGCCCACGAAATGGGGATCCTCGGAGCTCCTTACCTGGTGAACAACCTGGCTGAACTTCAGCACCTGGTGGGCTCGCATCTTTTTCAACAGTGGAATGGCAACCTGCAGCAAAACGCCGGTTTACGTGTGCTGGCATTTAACTGGTGGCAGGGCGCAAGGCATCTGCTAACCCAGCAGGCGGTAGCTCAACCTCAAGATTTGGCCGGATTAAGACTACGTACCATCAGTGCGCCGGTTTGGATAAGCACCATCGAAGCCATGGGGGCTACGCCCACGCCATTGAGTTGGTCTGAAGTCTACAGTGCTCTGCAGCAACGCGTTATCGACGCCGGTGAAGCGCAGCTGGCTGCGGTATGGGGCGCAAGGCTCTATGAAGTAATAAGTCATGTTACCAAAACCGGTCATATTCAACTGATCTCCGGCCTGGTGACCAGCGATGACTGGTTTAACCGGCTCACCGCCGCCGAACAGGATGTCATTATCCACGCAGCCACTGCAGCTGGTAAGTATGCCACTTCGCAAGTACTTACGGCTGAAAATGACATCGAGACAAAGCTAACCGCTGCTGGTGTTTCAATTTCTACCCCGCCGGTTGAGCCATTTATGCAGGCTACGGAGTCGGTTTATCAGGACCTCGGATACAGCGAGCTGCGCCAGCGGGTTCGTACATTGCTGGATGAGGGGAACGGCCAATGAACCACCTCGATAAGATAGAGCGCATGGTGTGCATTGGCCTGTTATCGGCCATTGTATTGCTGGTCTTTGCGGCGGCAGTGATGCGAACTGTGGGGCTACCGATTATCTGGTCGGTAGATATTGCCCAGCTCCTGTTTGCCTGGCTGTGTATGCTCGGTGCCAATCAAACCTTAAAACACGCACAACATGCCACGGTGGATATTGCTACCCAATACCTGCCTGCGCACTGGCAGCAGCGGCTTGCGGGGCTGGCATCACTTATTATGATCGGCGTACTGGCCGTTGTTGTTGTGTATGGCATTGCACTATTTAACCTTAACCCTCAGCGAACGCTGGGTAGCACGCCTATATCTTACCGCTACGTAGCCCTTGCACTCCCGGTAGGCGCCGGATTGATGCTGCTAACCCTGCTTGAACAAAGCTGGCTTAAATGGTTTTCAGTTAAACAGAGGGCGGCGCAATGATGATGCTGCTGGTTTTCTTGGCCTTGTTATTAGCCGGTGTGCCACTGGCGTTTAGCCTGATGGCCAGCGGCCTGCTGTTTTTTGTTATGCATGACTCCTTACCGGTGCTGGTAGCAGTGCAGCGGATGGTATCGAGTAGCCAGAGCTTTCCGTTACTTGCAGTGCCGTTTTTCATCCTGGCCGGGCACATTATGAACGCTTCGGGGATCACTTCGCGGCTGATAAGTTTTGCTAATTTGCTGGTGTGCTGGATCAGCGGTGGTCTGGCTCATGTCACTATTGTGCTCAGTGCTCTGATGGGCGGCGTTTCGGGGTCGGCTATTGCTGATGCCGCCATGCAGGCCCGTATTCTTGGTAAGCCTATGGAAGACTCAGGTTTACCGCGGGGCTTCAGTGCAGCCATTATCACCGTGAGTGCTTTGATCACGGCCTGTATTCCGCCAAGTATCGGCTTAATTTTGTATGGCTACATGGGCAATGTGTCGATTGGTAAATTGTTTATCGCTGGACTATTCCCCGGCGCTTTGCTGACTATCGCACTGATGCTCTGCGTGCGTTGGGTGGCAAGCTCTCAGAAGCTTGGTAACACCGAAACACAAAAGCCGCCGGCATTCCGGGAGGTTATGAGCGCGGCTGGCCGATGCAAATGGGCGTTATTATTCCCGGTGCTGCTGATTGTTACCATTCGCTGGGGGATCTTTACGCCATCAGAAGCCGGTGCCTTTGCCGTGGTGTACGCCGTTTTAGTGGGGCTGTTTGCTTATCGGGAACTCACCATTGCAGAACTATACAGCGCCTTAAATGAAAGCGTGCGTGATATCGGCATGATTATGTTGATTGTGCTGGCGGCCGGCACGGCAGGTTATGTGATTGCTTTTCAGCAATTACCGGTTGAGCTGGCCCAAAGCGTGTCTGCAGTAACTCAGTCACCACTGCTGGTGCTGATGATTTGCCTGGCACTGTTGCTGGTGATTGGTACGCTGATGGAAGGCACCATTACCGTACTGTTGCTCACTCCTATTCTGGTGCCCGTTATCCAAAGCGTGGGGATAGACCCGGTTCACTTTGGCATTTTACTCGTGCTGGTAGTGACCTTTGGCGGCACTACACCGCCGGTTGGAATTGCTATGTACACCGTGTGCAACATCATGGATTGCCCGATTACCCAGTTTATTCGTCATGTCTGGCCATTTTATCTCACCGTGCTGGTGGTGTTGCTGTTGCTGGCACTGCTGCCGGAACTGGTGCTGTTTTTACCCGACTATGTTTATGCCACGCCTTAACTGGCCTGAAGATGAGACTATATTATGAAAATTACTGATGCGTATGTGATTGTATGTTCGCCCGGTCGCAACTTCGTTACCCTCAAAATAGTTACCGACGAAGGGATTTACGGTATTGGTGATGCAACACTCAACGGTCGCGAGAAAACGGTAGTCAGTTATCTTGAAGATTACCTCATCCCGGCATTAATCGGTAAGGATCCGGCCCGGATTGAAGATATCTGGCAGTATATTTATCGCGGTGCCTACTGGCGTCGTGGTCCAGTGGGCATGACAGCCCTGGCTGCGGTTGATATGGCTCTGTGGGATATTAAGGGCAAAGTGGCTGACCTACCTTTATACCAGTTACTCGGTGGTCGTAGCCGCGATCGCATCATGACATATACCCATGCTAACGGCAGTGATTTAGCCTCTACGCTCGAAGCGGTGGGAGAGGCTATCGATCAGGGATATCAGGCTGTGCGAGTGCAGTCAGGCATCCCCGGTATGGCCAGCACTTACGGTGTGGCCAAAGACGGTAAAAAATATGAACCGGCGGATGCGGCACTGCCTTCCGAGGCTGTGTGGTCTACCGAAAAGTATCTTAATTTTGTGCCGCACCTGTTCAGTGAAGTGCGTCGTCAGTATGGCGAAGAAATACACCTGCTGCATGATGTGCATCACCGCTTAACGCCCATTGAGGCGGCGCGGCTGGGTAAGGAACTGGAGCCTTATCATCTGTTCTGGATGGAAGATGCCGTGCCCGCTGAAAACCAGCAGGGCTTTGAGCTTATCCGCCAGCACACCACAACGCCACTGGCCGTGGGAGAAGTCTTTAACTCTATTCATGACTGTAAGGAGCTTATCCTTAATCAGTCGATTGATTATATTCGTTCTACGCTGGTGCATGCCGGCGGCATTACACAAATGCGCCGGATAGCCGATTTAGCGGCCCTCTATCATATTCGTACCGGTTTTCATGGTGCGACCGATCTGTCTCCGGTATGCATGGGGGCCGCCCTTCATTTTGATTACTGGGTGCCTAACTTTGGTATTCAGGAGCATATGCCGCACAGCGAACTGATGGAATCGGTGTTCTCCTTTGATTACCAGTTTGACCGTGGTTTCTTCACTCCGGGTGAAGCCCCAGGCCATGGTGTGGATATCGATGAGAAGCTGGCAGCAAAATATCCTTACCAGCGAGCGGCGTTGCCAGTAAACCGACTCGAGGACGGCACGCTGTGGCATTGGTGATCGTTATTTCTTAGTTAAACAGACTCAGGACAAGCTATTTGTCAGGTTAATAAAGAGTTGATTTTTTATTCGGGTGAACGGTTATCGGGGCGATAGTTACTCCGAGGGTTAACTTTGTTTACATGGTTGTTTTACAAGGCTTTTTTTGTGAATTTTATTTAAGCAAAAGCAATGGGCTTACCAATAAACGTAAATCAAATGTTAATATAATAAGTTAATAATACCCTCCGGAATGAGTTGTACAAAGGAAACTCTGACACTCGATTGCGAACTCGATTGCGAACTCGATTGTAAATTCACAGTTGCCTCATTAAAGGCTGAGAATCACTGAAACCGGAGGGCTGCTACACATGCCTAAATCAAAAAGCAGAAAATTAAATTCACCAAGAGAGCAATACGGCTTGATGCCGGGGGAGTCATTCCCGCGGTTTAAACGGTCGGTCCTTGCCGCTGCCATTATGTCCTGTTCTACAGCAGTAATGGCGCAAGAAGCGGTTGATGAAAATAAAGACAATGAAGATGACAGCGTCGTAGAGGTGATCTCTGTAACCGGTCAGCGTCAGTCACTGGAAAGTGCCATCGACTTAAAAAAGAATGCCGATACCATTGGTGATTCCATTGTTCTTGATGAAGCAGGCAAAGTGCCCAGTACCTCATTATTAGAGATTCTGGAGCGTTCACCGGGGGTCACCATGAACCGGGTAAGAGCGGGCAGTGAAGGCTCACCGGATGGCTTCGCATTCGAAGGTTCCGGTATCCAGGTACGCGGCTTAAATAAATCCAAAACCCTGATCAACGGGCGCGAAGTATTTTCCGCTAACGGTGGGTCAGGGCTGAGCTGGGCAGATGTAGGCCCTGAGCTGTTAAAAGCGGTTACCGTATATAAAGCCAGCCGCGCTGACCTGATTGAGGGCGGCGTGGCTGGTACAGTAAATCTGCAAACCCGTATGCCTTTTGACTTTGAAGGCTTTAAAGCGAATGGCTCGGTAACGGCTGATTACGGTGATTTTTCGGAAGAATTAACCCCGGCTTATTCTGGCCTGATTTCTGACCGGTGGGAAACCGATTACGGTGAGTTTGGTGCGTTATTTAACATGGGCTATTCTAAAATAGCTTCCCATGACAGTAACATCATAATGCCACCGTATATGGCAACTCAGTACAATGGCGAACGTGTTTATGCGCCTGCTGGTGTACGTTTTACTCAGGATCAGTTTGAGCGGGAAAGAACCGGATATTATGCCGCCCTGCAATGGAAACCAAGAGAAAACCTGGAGTTTTTCCACACTACCTTTATCTCAGAGCGTGAAAGTAACCGTGATAGTCAGATCATGACTATCGAACCGGGCGCACCGGTGGGTGTGATGGATGGTGCCCAATTTGATGACGGTGTGTTTATTAGTGGTGCCATTTCGAGCACTAACCTAACGTCCGGGCTACCGGTAGCGATGAACTCAAGTTTTACACCCGGCTACAGTAAAACTGCCGATCACAGCTTTGGTTTTGAATACGAATCTGATTACTGGGATTTAAGCGGTAGCTATCAGTATGTTAAAGCTGAGTCACGTTCAGGCAAATACAGCTTGGGTGGTGCGGTACTGAGCAATATCATTGAAACTAACATTGACCTGTCGGGTGATATCCCTAATGTTTCTTACGGTAATCCGCTGTCTACCGATCCTGCGGATACTGGTATGTCGCGGATTAACTGGCTGGATATGGAAAATGAGGGCGATGCTCACGCGTTCCAGCTGGACGCCAATTTTTATCTTGAGCATGATTTTTTCCGTAAAGTCGCAGTGGGCGGCCGGGTAGTCGACCGCGAAGAATCAGACAGCTTTGTAGGCACCTGGTGGTCAGCAACTGGTCGTAACTGGAACGGTGTACCCAGAGCATTTGTTGATACGGCACCGGAAGGCGATTTCTATTTAGAAGAATTTTCCGACTTCTTTAAAGGTGATGTACAGGCGCCAGGCGCAGTGTGGGTTGGTACCGACCAAATCAACTCTGCCGACCAGTTTGCGCGTGTTTATAACACTTATACCGCTTGTGGACCAGACCTGTATTACCAGTGTAGTGATCCGGAAGCGAGTAATTATATCTACGGCAACCCGCCAAACCGTAACTTTGATCAGCGTCCGTCTTTCTACGATACCAAACATAAAACCCAGTCGTTATATGCCATGGTAGGGTTCGAGAATTACGGTGATTCGTTCTGGTCTAACTTTACCGGTAACTTTGGTGTGCGTTGGGTGAATTATGATATTGAGAGTATGGGTAACTTTGCTTTCAATGGCGGTGCGCGCTACTACGCCAGTGTTGCTGATGCTCAGGCGTCGGTAGAAGCCATGGGCGGATTGTCTAATGTGCTTGCTTGGCAGGAGGCCAACGAAGGGGTGCAACCACCGTTTACCCGCGAAAGTGTAGGGTTTGAAAACGAACGAGTGGGTGAATTGACGAAAGACTACTTCCTGCCATCCTTCAACATTAAGTTTGAACCGGTTGAAAACTGGATTGTTCGCTATGCGTTTACCAAAACCCTAACGCCACCGCGTTATCCGGACATCCGGGCTCAGGGTATTGCCTCAGTACAAACCACTGAGAATGTAATTAACCAGGAGCTGGATGCGTTGTATCCGGATGATGATGTATCGATTCCGGCCATCTTCTCGGGCTACACCAACACCTCTGGTAACCCGTTCCTTGAACCGGAAATTGCATATAACCATGATATATCGGTGGAGTGGTACCCGCGTAAAGGCTCTTCGGTGCATCTATCGCTGTTCCATAAAACCATTGAAAATTACATCACGTTCAACAACTTCTCTGGCCCGGGGGCGGAGTATTTTAATGAAGACAGCTATCCGCAATCGGCGTTTACCGACGGCAGTGGAAGTAGCTTCCTGGATGGGCCGGTACAGAGCCGTACCAACTTTAACGCTGAGGAAGATACCATTATCAGCGGTTTCGAGTTGGGAGGCAGAACCTACTTCGATGACCTGCCGGGTTGGTTAAGCGGCTTTGGTGTGGATGCCAACGTTACCTATATTGGCAATGATTCGCCGGATGCTTTCGCGCTGGATATTAATGGCGATGAGCTGAGTGTACCGGTGATTGGTTTGTCTGAATGGTCTTACTCAGCCACCCTGCTTTACGATAAAGGCGATCTGAGTGCGCGTTTGGCCTACAACTGGCGCGATCGCTACCTGACCACCACCAATGACTCAGGAACCACGGTCGTATATACCGATCCGTTTACCGGAGCTGACATTCAAACCGGATTACCGGTCTATGCTGCGGCCATTGGCCGACTGGATGCCAGTGTATCGTATCGAGTCACTGACGCTATCAACGTGAAGTTAAATGTGCAGAACCTGACAGATGCGGAACAACGTACCGAGATGGAAATTCTGGATGGCCGCTTTGTTGACCGGGCGGTATTTATTACTGACCGTCGTATCAGCCTGCACGTTGGATTTGACTTCTAAGCAGAGGGTTGAGATGGTTCCAATTAAGTTGTAAATAAAAGGTAAGTATAAGATGAGAAAGAGTGTGTTGATCGTTGGCGGCGGGACCGCAGGCTGGATTACCGCAGCGTACATGGCGCGGATGCTGGCAGCAGACACCCCCGGTGGCGTATCAATCACTCTGGTCGAGTCTGAAGAAATCGGTATCCTCGGCGTAGGCGAGGGTACCTTTCCTATCATCCGTAAAACTATGGGCCGTATAGGCCTGGATGAAAGCGATCTGATTAAACACGCGGATGCCACCTTCAAACAGGGCATCCGTTTTAATAACTGGAAGAAAAATCCTGCTGACGACCCGAATGACAGCTATTTTCACCCTTTTCAGGTAGCGTCTCAGCATACTGATATGGATTTGTTGCCCTATTGGTTGTTGGGCGTTGCCGGGGATGTACCCTGGTCCGAATGCTGCACAGTACAGGAACGGGCGGTGGAGGCTAAGCTGGCACCCAAGTTAATATCGCACCCCAACTATGAGGCGCCACTAAACTACGCTTACCATTTTGATGCGACCAAGCTGGCAGCGTTAGTACGCCGTCGGGCGATGGAGATGGGCGTCAAGCTATTGATCGATACCATCGACGATGTGAAGCTCGATGAAGACGGCGCTATTGCTGCGGTTACCGCCAGACAGCATGGCGATCTCACCGCCGATCTGTTTATTGACTGCACTGGCTTCAGAGCCACACTCATTGGTGAAACCATGGGGTCAGAGTTTACTTCCTATAAAAATGAGTTGTTCTGCGATCGGGCCGTTGCTCTGCAGGTACCTTATGAACAAGCCGGCGGCCCCATTCCATCCTGTACTTATACTACAGCTAAAGATTACGGCTGGATTTGGGATATTGGTTTGCATGAACGGCGTGGACTGGGGTATGTGTATTCCTCAAAGTATTGCGATGAAGAAACCGCAGTGGCTACCCTCAAAGCGCATATCGGGCCCGCAGCCGATAAGCTGCAACACCGCTTACTAAAATTTGAGCCGGGTTATCGAAAAACCCAGTGGCATAAAAACTGTGTGGGAATTGGCTTATCGGTGGGCTTTATTGAACCGCTTGAAGCTACGGGGATAAGTTTTGCCGAAGTGGCTGCATTGATGCTGTGTAATTTATTTCCGTGGTCCGGTGATTATGAGCGTTCTGCTACCCAGTTTAACAACGCCATGAGTAAACGCTTCGAACACGTAAAAGACTTCATTAAGCTCCACTACTATCTTACTGAGCGCGACGATACCGCATTCTGGCGGGACAACCAGGACCCGGCCACAGCTTCTGAGTACCTTAAAGGGAAGCTGGAGCAGTGGCGTCACCGACCGCCTTCGTTTTTAGATATTGATGCCAGCCACGATATTTTTGATGAAAACAGCTGGCAATATATTTTGTATGGCATGGGCTTTAAAACCGACATTTCAGCCCGTGAAGGCGCGTTGCGTTTCTTTGATGATGCACGAAATGAATTCGCCAGCATTCGCCAGCAAAGTGAGAATGCCAAACGGGCAGTGCCTACTCATCGCGATTTGGTGAATGAGATATGCCAGAGTGGCTTTAAACCACAGCCGCGGAGGGCCCGTCGATGAGCCATTCAGCTAACCCCGTTAATACACCTGAAGTAAAACGTGTGGTGATAGTAGGAGGGGGCACTTCAGGCTGGATGTGTGCTGCGGCGATTGCCCGCATTGCACCGCCGGATACCCGCATTACCCTGGTGGAATCTGAGGATATCGGCGTGATAGGCGTGGGTGAAGCCACAATTCCAACCTTGATGGAGTTTAATGATTTTCTGGGTATCAAAGAGCACGATTTACTCCGCGAGTGCCAGGGCACCTATAAGCTGGGGATTGATTTTGTCGACTGGTATCAAAAAGGCCAGAGCTATTTTCATCCGTTTGGGTTTTATGGCCGCGATACGCCGGAGTTCTCTTTTCATCAACTGTGGCTGCGCTTGAATGCAATGGCCGCAAAAGGCGAAATACCTGCCGACGCTCCGGGTATTATCAGCGATTATAATCTGTGTACCGTAGCGGCTATGCAAGGGCGTTTTGCTCCGCCTCAGGGGGGCGCTGATACCATCTTGTCGACCATGCGTTACGCCTATCATTTTGATTCTGCCCGCTATGGTCAGATGCTCCGGCGCTATGCCGAGCAACGCCATGTAGAACGCATTGAAGGCATTGTTAACAGTGTTGAACGGGATCACAATACGGGCCTGCTACAATCAGTAACGCTAAACAGCGGGCAGGTGCTGCAGGGTGACCTGTTTGTTGATTGCAGCGGCTTCAAGGCACTGTTGATTGATGGTGCGATGCAAAGCGAATTTGTCGACTGGCATCACTATTTACCCTGCGACCGGGCTATTGCTGTGCAAACCAAATTAGCCGGTGCGCCTGACCCGTTTACCCGTTCCACTGCCGACGATGCGGGTTGGCGCTGGCGCATACCACTGCAAACCCGGTTAGGGAATGGCCATGTGTATAGCAGTGACTTTATGGAGCACGACGAGGCACTGCAAAAGTTACTTGCCGGTGTTGAGGGAGAACCGGTTACTCAACCGCTTCCACTTAAGTTTCGTACCGGGCATCGCAAAGCATTCTGGGACAAGAATTGCGTGGCTATCGGCCTGGCCGGCGGATTTATCGAACCGTTGGAATCCACCAGTATTCACCTTACTCAAATGGGGATCCAGCGATTAGTGAATTTGTGGCCGGGGCGCGGCTGTAACCGTTCAGAGATAGCGCAGTACAATGCGTTAATGACCGCCGACTATGAGCGCCTGCGCGACTTTATCGTACTTCACTATAATGCTACCGAGCGCGAGGATACTGAATTCTGGCGCTACGTAAAGCATATGGCTATTCCGGACTCGCTGGCGGCCAAGCTTGAAATATTCCGCAGCAGTGGCCGGGTGATCCCGTCCCCCGAAGATCTGTTTACGCCGCATAGCTGGCTGGCCGTGATGCTGGGGCAGGGGATATACCCGCAAAACTACGATGTGCTGGTGGATCGGGTGCCTGCACAGGCGTTACTTAAAAACATGCAAATGCTGCGCATGTCTGTAGCGAAAACGGCCGGGTCCATGCCTACTCACGAGGAGTTTATCCGCCGTTACTGCCAGGCCGCGGCGGCATAATTGTGTTGCGCAATGCTAAGGAAGCAATGAGGACAGAGAAAGCCCCTCTACTCCAGAGCTTTAAGTATCAATTCAATCTGGATCCGTTCTCTAGTACTCATCAGCGTCCTTGCTGCAAATCTTACTCCACGCCAATGTAAAGCGGTTTTACTATAACTGAACCCCATCTGCCCTTTGTTTTTCTGCGCTGGGGCAAGTAAACTATGCGGCCCCATCGCCATGGATCTGCTTGATGGTTATGTCAGAAGTCAGTTTTCAATATAAATCGCAGAGGTAATGGTTGTGTCTATCGCTCCCTTAAATCGTAAAATTTCAGCGGCTCCAATGCTCGATAGTCAGGATTAACTTAAAATAGTATTGATTTATAAGGTGATTTCAACAAAAAGTGACAATTGTTGTATTCCCATTGTGTTCCTCAGTCTACTGAAATCGACGGAAAACGCCAGAAACCCACGTTAGTTTTTTTCTTCATTTAATTGTTCGTTGATTATGTCAATCAGTGTATCTGCTTCCTCGAAGCCTGCACGGGTGAACTTAGTGATATCAGTCTTGAGGCGTTCCAATACTCGTTCATTGTTGAGCAGAGTCTGCCTGATATAGTTTAAGGTATCGTCGAGTGCTATAGCAGCGACCTCATCAGCGAGCATCATTGCACTGGCTTTCATATCGTCATAATTCTGTAAATCCATGTACTCGCGCTCATAAAGGGCTTCAAATACGTCGGGAATTTTACCGTAGTGTTTTATGACGTAATAAATATCGATAGCGTCCTTTCCCTGGTACTCGCGACCTCGTTCTGTCCAGGCGATGAGTTTGAGTAACAGGATGCCAGCCGGAGAGGCTACTTTCACGCTAAGCGTAGGTTCTCTGGTAAGGAGCACGTCCCAGGCATGTTTGTATACTTCATCAAAGCCTAACACACTCATTTGAAAAGCATGTTCTGGCGGCCAGGTGATCAGGCCCTCGGCGTCACTGACGCCCCCAAATGGAATAAGGTCGATTTCCCAGGGGTGGCCGTCACTGTCAGTAGTATTGAGTTGATGTATTTTCATTGGGTGTGCTGTAAACCCAGATTGGATCAGGGTATCTCGCATTTTTTGGTAATGTTCCCAACTCGGCACTTCCAGGCCGAAATCCACATCCCGCGTGCCGCGTTCAATCGCAGCGCTATAACCATGAACTAAAATGATATCCCTTGCCGTCGCACCAACGATTAACAGTGGTATGTTTAAGGCAGAGGCAACACGCTGAATGCGGCCATAAACCTCAACCAGTCCTTCTGGTAGTTTGTTGCTGACATTAAGCGAGATAGTCATTGTAGATCCTTTTGGCGGTTTCCAGATTACGAGGGTCGTCGCTATTGAGCAATTCTGCATAGACCAGTAAAGGCGTGGCATAGCCTGGTAATTTACCTTTAATCTTCTCAATTGCGACAGGCGGCTCTACAATCCTGATTGGAGTAACGTCTGTTTCATTGGCATGTAGTCGGCGCAGTCTGAATTTTTTTAACAGTGTTTTATGCGCCTCGGCATCTGCGTAGATTTGATAGGTTTTCGGTTTGAGGTAATGGGTATAAGCGTCGGCTGCGACCTCACCGCCCCACAGTGCACCGTATGGTTCAAGCGGGGCATTGCGGATTTCAGTTAAATCTTGAGCGACATAGAGAGCCTGTTTCAGCTTTGCTTCCATGTTGTGAGGGTAAGCATCCAGCCATCGCGTTAGGAGCAGGTCTTGTTCATTGATGGCATACCCTTTTTTTCCTCTATCGATAATAAAGGTAAGTTGTTTGAGATCATCCAGGACTTGCTTTACGGTGCCCAATGCAATTTCTGCTTCATCTGCGAGCACGCGCATTGGTTGGTTGACAAGTTCTGGTCTCAACAACAGCATCATCACCAGTTTCATGCCTTTAGGCTGGAAAGCCTTACCTGTTAGCTGGCGAGTTAGTTGTATCTGGTGCTCTGGCGGTGGTTTACGACCCCGAATGTCTATATAAATCGGTGGATTATTGAGGTGAGCATTACCAGCGAGATCTAAGTAATCTACCTGCATTTCCCGACAAAGTTCGGCAAGCTTTTCATTAATGTAGGGAGCGATGATGAGCGCTTTTTCATCATGAAGCACCGTTTTAACCAGAGTGAGTTTTGCCAGCACTTGACGTAAGAGTCTCTTTTTTAATTCAACGCCCCAGGTATACTTTTGTTGTCCGTTGGTAATAGTTAGATGCCCGTCGGTTCCCCTATCATTCTTTTCTTGGTCATAAGTGTATGTGACGTTTAGGTTTGTTGTTGCGGCTAACAGTTCGGCTGCTTCAGCTAATAGAGTGTCCATGTGTTCACTTATTGGATGCGTTCATTAATACTGAACAATGCACTAAAGTGAACAGTGTGGCAATATGTTGTTCATTAATTTTATTTGTTCATTTATTTTGAACATTGTTTAAAAGTGAACATTAAGAAAAGTCGGCGCGTTTCTGTCTGACCCTGGCGATGTAACACGCCGTTTTTTCTCGTCCCTTTACTTATGCTAATATTAGCCATCTTATTTTCACTCACTTTTTTTCACTCACTTTAAGTGTAACGCTGCCCAAAAGTATTCCCCTATTTGGGCACCGAGTTCCCTTGAAAGGGGACAAAACAGTGTGAAAATGCTCAACTCTTGAATGTTTAGTTTACCTGAGGAACGCCGTAAGTGGCTGATGTAAAAGATTTAAATAGAAAACTTGCGAAACCCACTTTGGACAGGCGAGTCTCTGTCGCTCCTATGCTCGACTGGACAGACAGGCATTGCCGGTACTTCTTGCGGTTGATATCCCGCCACACTCTGCTGTATACCGAGATGGTCACCAGCGGCGCAATTATTTATGGCAAGGGCGACTATCTTGGCTTTAACGAAGAGGAGCATCCTGTGGCGGTACAACTTGGCGGCTGCGATCCGGAGCATATGACACAGTGCGCGGTTAAGTCACAGGAATATGGCTACGATGAAGTGAATATGAACGTTGGTTGCCCTTCAGACCGGGTAAAAAACGGCAGCTTCGGGGCTTGTCTGATGGCCCAGCCCCAGGTGGTGGCAGATTGCGTAAAAGCCATGCAGGCCGAAGTGGATATTCCGGTTACTGTTAAATGCCGGATTGGCATTGATGATATGGACGAGTACGAAGACTTCAGCCGGTTTATTGATGTGGTGGCAGGCGCCGGGTGCGATACGTTTATTGTACATGCCCGTAAAGCCTGGCTGCAGGGACTCAGTCCGAAAGAAAATCGCGATATTCCGCCACTCAACTATGAGCGGGTGTACCAATTAAAATCGCAACATCCCGAACTGAACATTTCAATCAACGGCGGTATTACCAGCCTGGAGCAGGCCGAAGGGCACCTTAATCAGGTCGATGGCGTAATGATTGGCCGTGAGGTTTATTCAAATCCCTACATTCTGGCAGAGGTTGATAAGCGCTTTTACGGCAATACTGCGCAGCCGCTGGACCGCGCAGAGATTGTCCGCTTAATGCAGGCTTATATTGAGCGCCAGGATGCACCGTATTTTAAACCCTGGCATGCCGCCCGACATATGCTCGGCCTGTTTCAGGGGCAACCGGGTGGCAGAGTGTGGCGACGCTACCTGAGTCAGAAAGGCACTGGCAAGAATCCGGATCCGAATTTGTTGATGAATGGTTTAGCGGCAATGCAGGAAACCGCATCGAAAGCTATTGAGTATCAAACTAAAGAGGTTGGTTAATTTCACAACCTTATTTGGTTAAATTAACCAATAGTTGGTACGCTTCTTTTTTGTACGATAATTGGCATGCCAACACTAAAATTAAAAATCAATATATTTCAATTGCTTAAAATTTTTTGAAAGAATGGCACAGGTTTCGCTATCTAGTGTGTAACAAATCACTTGTTTAACTAAATAGAGGAAACACCATGAAAATCAAATCAATCATCATTACTTCAGTCGTTGCTTTAGGTCTGTCTGTAAGTGCTCAGGCAAATGCCCAGGAATCAGCAGTAGAGCGTTTAATGAGTAGCCTGATCTCCAGCGCAGTATCAGTAACTCAGGCCGAAATTAGCCGTGAAGTTCAGCAAAATATTGCTAATGCCACCTATCATGTATCACTGTCTGATGCGCCGGTAGGTAAAGTCTCTGTACAGGAACTGGCTGCCAATACTGAGCAAAACAACAAACAGGCTGATAGCGAGTAACAGGCGGCACTGGCTATGATGTTCAGCCATGCACTACTCGCCAGTTACGTAGTCCTTCTACCGATAGTCAGCATAGGCCTCTGCGCTCTGGTGACATCCGCGATACAAAGCTACGTACAAAGGGTCAGAAACATAAGACCCCATGTCTTACTAAGACAAATTCGAAGGCACAGGTAACCGTAAAAACGTTACCTGTTTTTTTTTGCACTGCTTTTTTCCTCTGCTAATCTTTGCTAATCCTCCAGTCTCTGTGTCCTTCTGCACGTCTTACCATAATGAATCCTTCACATCGCTGCTCTGAAGCTCTCCTATACGCCGACTGGTGCGGTTAATTGATGATTTAAACGCCTTATATGGCGTTGGATTAGGCTTTTGGTCAATTAGGCTAAGCCGTTAGTCAATTATGCCAATATGTGGTTCTGATAATTCAATATTCACTGTGAGAAACACGTGTCTTTATTTTATTTCCTTATAATCAATGGCTTATAAGTTGGCATGCGAATTGTTATATCTAAGCAAGTGTTAAGTAACTTTTTAAACAACGTTTCGCCAATCGGAGATTTAATTATGGGAATGTTCACACGTATCAACGACATCATTCAGTCTAACATTAACGCGCTGCTGGATAAGGCAGAGGATCCTGAAAAAATGATCCGCCTGATTATTCAGGAGATGCAGGAAACCCTGGTGGAAATCCGTACGCTGGCTGCGCAGCATATTGCTGAGCAAAAGCACCTTAACCGCCAGATTGACAACCTGGAAAAACGCGCCGCTCACTGGCAGGAAAATGCAGAGCTGGCAGTCAGTAAAGGTAAAGATGATTTGGCTCGTGCAGCGCTGAAAGAAAAGAAAGAGCTGGAAGCGAAGCAAGCCGAACTGCAGGAGCAGTTACAGGTAATCGATGAAGCACTGTTGAAAGTGCAGGACGATACCGGCCGTTTAAACGAGAAGTTAAACGAAGCCAAAGCCAAGCAAAAAGCGCTGGCAGTACGTCGTCAGTCTGCCTCAGTAAGAATGCAGGCCAAACAGGCAACACACAGCGACAAGTTAGATAGCGTGATGGGCCGTTTCGATCACTATGAACAACGGGTTGATGAACTGGAAGCACGGGTTGAAGCCTACGATTTAACCGACAGCGCTGCAAAAAGCTCATTACAGGCTGAGTTCGACGCCCTGGAAAAAGACGAATCAATCGAGCAGGAACTGGCCGCGTTAAAAGCGAAAAAAGTCGCGTAAACGCATGATGGTCCGCACTGTGCGGGCCTCGCAACCAACCAGGTCATTCAAGCAGGAGTAAGGTTATGAAAACTATTTATGAAAAAAAACGTGTATCAAGAGATTTAGGTCGGGCTGTTATTTCAGGTGTGTGTGCTGGTGTAGCCCGCTATGCTGACATCGATCCGGTTTGGGTTCGCGCCGGTGCCGCTTTAGGTCTAGTGTTCATGCCAATGATTACTCTGCCTGCTTATATTGCGGCGGTGATCCTGTTACCAGGGAGAGCATAATGAAAAACTTTATTCTTGCCATCCTGATTGCCATCGTGCTGACCAAGGTTTTGGGCGGTGTAGCATCTGACTGGTTCGATTTACACCTGGTCATGGGTGACGAACTGGTAAGTGGTACCCTGGAATGGATAATTATGGCCGGAGTTGGTGTACTGTTGGTGGTTATTGGCTTTGTGGTCGCCATGAGCATTGCCGCTGCTGTGGGCATCGCCGCCATCGCGGTACTTGGCGGACTGGTGTTTGCCGGACTGGGTGTGTTCTGGCCGGTATTGTTAATTGTTGCCATTGTAATGCTGGTAGGGAAGTCAAATAACGCAACAGCCTGATTCCCCCTTCGCCAGCCTTTACCAATCACCGTGGATTTACTTTCAGAGATGAACAACTTAGCATAATGAGCCATACTTTGAATGTATGGCAGCTTGTTCACCTGAAAGGCCAATCGCAAACAAGGAAAACTATGAAACAGTATTTAAATGTAAAAACCATTAGTATTACCGTAGGTGTTTTGTTTCTGCTTCTCTGGCTGGTTGGTTTTTACTGGAGTTTCGAGCCCGATACGTTCGACGTTAAAGCTAATGCCAGGGCACAAATGAGCAGCACCAATGCGCAGCCCGTCCCCGGCTATACCGTTACTACCACATTAATCACTGTTGCCGATACTCTCATGGATAAACCGGGCGGCTACTTATCAAACGACGTAATGCCCCCTTCGGTGTTCCTCGACAACATGCCCAGTTGGGAATTCGGAGTGTTGGAGATAGTGCGTGATATGTCATTATCAATGCGTAAGGATTTTAGCCGTTCACAGTCGCAATCTGTTGAAAACGCTCATCTGGTAAAAGCACAACCGAAATTCAACATCGACAGCCGCAACTGGTTGTTTCCTTCCGCTGAGTCACAGTACGCTGAAGCCATTGATTATCTGCGTGAGTACCGTGATGATCTGGCCGATCCTACGCTTGGAGATAGTCAGTTTTACACCCGGGCCGATAACCTTCGTGAATATTTAAAACAGGTTGAGAAAAAGCTAGGCAGTTTGTCACAGCGACTCAGCGCCAGTGTTGAGGCGGAGCGGGTAAATACCGACCTGGCCGGAGATAAGTCTGCATCCAACAGTACACCGCGTCCCAGTTCTATTCAAACCCGTACCAGTTGGTGGCAACTGGATAATGTATTCTATGAAGCTCGCGGCTCTACCTGGGCTCTTTTACACCTTTTGAAAGCTATCGAAGTGGACTTTGCCAGTGTTCTGGAAAACAAAAATGCACTCGTTAGTTTACAACAGATAATCAAAGAGTTAGAAGCAACTCAGCAGACTATCTGGAGCCCGATGATTCTTAATGGCAGTGGCTTTGGTATGTTAGCTAATCACTCGTTAGTAATGGCGAACTATATTTCTCGTGCAAATGCAGCCATAATTGAGTTGTCTGAATTACTCAATCAAGGATAAACGATGAAAAAACGTGTCATTGCCGCCGCTCTTGGGGCGTTATGTCTTGCCCCTGCCACTCATGCAGATACGCTGCTTGGCCTCTATGCTGGCGCTCAGGGATGGAACACTTCAACTTCGGGCGGTTTCTCAGAAACCTCTAACACGGCTGATTTTGATTTTGACAGCAGCACCAATGCATCTGTATACGTTGCATTTGAACACTTTGTACCGCTGGTTCCTAATGTAAAAGTTAACTACCTGCAACTGGATACCGACGGTGTAACTAATCTGAATGCGGCCTTCGAATTTGAAGGCACCGTATACGAAGCCAACACGTCGTTATTAACCGATGCGAGCATCGATAGCGCCGACCTTATTCTGTATTACGAGATCTTTGATAACGATCTGGTTAGCTTTGATATTGGTGTTAACGGCAAATACATCGACGGCACATTTTATGTTGAAGATGTTGATAGCGGCGAAAGTGGTGAAGCATCGTTTAAAGGTATTATCCCAATGGCTTACAGCCGGGTGGAGTTCGGCCTGCCGTTCACTGGCTTAGGCATTTACGCTGAAGGTAGCTACCTGAGCTTTGATGATCACGAGGTTCGTGACATTCAGGCAGCGCTAACTTATTCTTTTGTCGAGAATTTAGCTATCGATATGACCTTACAGGTTGGCTATCGCGACATCACTGTAGACATTGAAGATCTGGACGATATCTACGCCGATCTGGGCTTTGATGGCGTCTTTGCCGGTCTTGAAATTCACTTCTAGTATTTTAAGATATAAAAAAGTAATTTTAATTCTTTCCAGTTATCAAGAAAACTCATTAGCCTAGTAGTATGCAAATAAGGCTAATGAGTTATGTCAGCAAATTCTAACAACCAAAACACTTCAGTCGGTGCACCGGGAGCAATTCTGAGTGAACCGCAATGGAATGCGATCACCCAGTCGATCTCTGGGCTGAACGCACAGCAATTAACCTGGGTAAGTGGTTACCTGGCGGGTCTGGCAGCGTCCGGACAAGCGTTACCGCAAGGGCAGGCTGCTGCCGTGCCAGCGGTGGCCGGAGAAGTGCCGGTATTAACCATTTTATTCGGCTCTCAAACCGGTAACGCCAAGGGTATTGCCCAGTCGTTACAAGCTAAGGTTGAAGCGGCAGGTTACTCCAGCAAATTAATCAGTATGGCCGATTACAAACCGCGCCAGATTAAAAATGAAACTCACCTGGCTATTGTGGCCAGTACCCATGGTGAAGGCGAGCCGCCTGATGATGCCATTGAGTTACATGAGTTCCTTGGCACTAAAAAAGCCCCTAAAGTGGATAAGCTGAAATACGCAGTGTTGTCGCTAGGCGATTCAAGCTATGAATTCTTCTGTCAAACCGGTAAAGACTTCGACGAGCGTCTGGCGAAGCTGGGCGGTAAGCTGATTGTGCCTCGCGTAGACTGCGATGTGGATTATGAAGCTGAAGCCGAGGCCTGGGTTGCCAAACTGATCGAAACGTTAAAAGACGATTTCACTTCAGCAGGTTCTGCCGCTGTTGCCATGCAAACTGGTTCTGCAGTCGCCGCCGGCACTGCGGCGCAGGTATACACCAAGAAAGCGCCTTATCAGGCAACCTTGTTAACCTCGCAAAAAATTACGGGTCGCGACTCGGTGAAAGATATCCGCCACATCGAAATCAGCCTGGAAGATTCTGGTATTACCTATCAGGCCGGTGACGCGCTGGGCGTTTGGTTTAAGAACGATGCAGCACTGGCCGACGAAATTATTACCCTGATCCAGGCCTCTGCCGATCAGGAAGTTACCGTTGCCGAGCACAAACTGTCGTTTAAAGAAGCGCTGATCAACAAGCTGGAACTTACCCTGAGCTATCCGGGTTTTGTAAAAGCCTATCAGGAAGCCTCCGGCTGTGAAGCATTAGCGAAGTTGCTGGAAGACAAAGCTGCACTGCGTGACTATCTGGCCGATCGCCAGATTATCGATATTGTTCGCGACCATCCGCATCCGGTTACAGCTGAGCAATTTGTGGCAGCTTGTCGTCCGTTAACACCGCGTCTGTACTCGATTGCATCAAGCCAGTCTGAAGTAGAAGACGAAGTGCATTTAACCATTGCCCACGTTGATTACGATGCCTTTGGTAATCGTCATCAGGGCGGCGCATCAGGCTACCTGTGTGAGCGTCTTGAAGAAGGCGGTGAAGTAGAAGTATTTGTTGAGCCAAACGATAACTTCCGTCTGCCGGAAAATCCGGATACGCCGGTGATCATGATTGGTCCGGGTACCGGTATCGCACCGTTCCGCTCGTTTATGCAGGAACGCGATGCCCAGGGTGCCGAAGGGAAGAACTGGTTGTTCTTTGGTAACCCTCACTTTACTCAGGACTTCCTGTATCAGCTTGAGTGGCAAGGCTACGTGAAAAGTGGCCTGCTGAGCAAAATCAGCCTGGCCTTCTCACGTGATCAGAAAGACAAAATTTATGTTCAGCATCGCTTGCTTGAAGAAGGCAAGGAGGTTTACCAGTGGTTAGAAGAAGGCGCTCACCTGTACGTGTGTGGCGATGCTAACCAAATGGCCAAAGATGTTGAAAATGCGCTGCTTGAAATCTTCAGGACCCACGGTGGTAAGAGTGATGAAGAAGCCAAGGCTTACTTACTGTCACTGCGCAAAGCAAAACGATATCAGAAGGATGTCTACTAATGAGCGATACTAAGTCTCCTTATATTGTTGAAGGCAAACTGGCCGACAACGAACGCCTTAAGGCAGAGAGTCGTCATCTGCGCGGCACCATTGAGCAGGATCTTAAGGATCCGTTAACCGGTGGCTTTACCGCAGATAACTTTCAGCTGATCCGCTTTCACGGCATGTATCAGCAGGACGACCGTGACATCCGCGCAGAGCGTACCAAGCAAAAATTAGAGCCATTGCATAACGTAATGCTGCGTGCCCGTTTACCGGGTGGTGTGTGTAACCCTGAGCAATGGCTGGCCATCGACAAGTTTGCCGATGAGTACACCATGTACGGCAGTATTCGTTTAACAACCCGTCAGACGTTCCAGTTTCACGGCGTGTTAAAACCGAATATTAAGCTGATGCACCAAACCCTTAATTCCGTAGGTATTGACTCAATTGCAACAGCCGGTGACGTTAACCGTAACGTGCTGTGTACCTCTAACCCGGTTGAGTCGGAAGTACATCAGCAAGCTTATGACTGGGCCACTAAGATTAGTGAGCACTTACTGCCTAAAACTCGCGCCTATGCCGAGATTTGGTTAAATGGTGAGAAAGTAGAAACCACCGATCAGGAGCCAATCCTGGGTGATACTTACTTACCCCGTAAGTTTAAAACCACCGTGGTTATTCCGCCGCAAAACGACGTAGACGTTCACGCTAACGACCTTAATTTTGTGGCGATTGCTGAAAACGGCAAGCTGGTGGGCTTTAACGTATTAGTGGGCGGTGGCCTGGCCATGACTCATGGCGACAAAACCACCTTCCCGCGTAAGGCCGACGACTTTGGCTTTATCCCGTTAGAGCATACGCTGGCGGTTGCTGAAGCCGTGGTCACCACCCAGCGTGACTGGGGTAACCGGGTGAATCGTAAAAATGCGAAAACCAAGTATACCCTTGAGCGTGTTGGTGTGGATAACTTCCGCGCTGAAGTCGAAAAGCGTGCCGGTGTTACTTTTGCTGAAAGCAAGCCCTATGAATTCACCAGCCGTGGCGATCGCATTGGCTGGGTAGAAGGCATCGACGGTAAATTCCACTTAACGCTGTTTATCGAAAACGGCCGGATTCTGGATTACCCGGGGAAAACCCTGAAAACCGGTTGCCGCGAAATTGCCAAAATCCATAAAGGTGATTTTCGCATGACGGCTAACCAGAATTTGATTGTGGCGGGCGTACCAGCCGATCAGAAAGAGGCTATTGAAGCGCTGGCCAGAGAGCACGGTTTAATTCAGCCAGACGTATCGGCACAGCGTTTAGATTCCATGGCTTGTGTAGCGTTACCAACCTGCCCGCTGGCAATGGCGGAAGCCGAGCGCTTCTTACCCGGTGCAGTAGATCAGCTCGACGAGCTAATGGCTAAGCACGGTTTAAGCGACGAAAGCGTGATCTTCCGGGTAACCGGTTGTCCGAATGGTTGTGGTCGCGCCATGCTGGCTGAAGTCGGTTTGGTGGGTAAAGGGCCGGGCCGTTACAACCTGCACTTAGGTGGTAACCGCGAAGGGACCCGTATTCCTCGTATGTTTAAAGAAAACATCACCGAGCAGGAAATCATGACTATTCTCGATGAGCTTCTTGGCCAGTGGGCCGGCTCGCGTGAAGCGAATGAGTCATTCGGCGATTTCGTAGTGCGCACAGGCGTGATTGCCCCGGTGATCAACTCCGCTCAGGATTTTTATGACTGATCACGATCTTCAATCGATTCGTCGACCGGTTACCTCTGATACTACTGACGAGGAACTGGCGGCGATCAATCAGGTGCTGGAAACACTGGATGCGTCAGCGCGTATCCGGTGGGCCCTTGAGTATTTGCCGGGTAACCATATTGTGTCGTCAAGCTTTGGCGCGCAGTCTGCGGTTATGCTGCATTTACTTACCCAGGCAAAGCCTGATATTCCGGTTGTGTTAACCGATACCGGTTATCTGTTTCCGGAAACGTACCGGTTTGTCGACGAACTGGCAGAGCAGCTCAAGCTCAACTTAAAGGTGTATCGCAGCGATATCTCACCCGCCTGGCAAGAGGCGCGTTTCGGCCGCTTGTGGGAGCAGGGCATCGACGGTATCGAGCGTTACAACAAGATGAACAAAGTTGAGCCTATGCAACGGGCGTTAAAAGAGCTTGAGGCACAAACCTGGTTTGCCGGATTGCGTCGTAGCCAGGCTGATACGCGTCAGCATTTGCCCGTGCTGCAGCGCTCTGGCAACCAGTTTAAGTTGTATCCGATTATCGACTGGTCGAATAAAGACCTGCATTATTACCTTAAAGATAATGGCTTGTCTTATCATCCACTGTGGGAGCAGGGTTATGTTTCCATTGGTGACTGGCATACCACCCAGTCATTGCAGGAAGGGATGAGCGAGCAGGATACCCGTTTCTTCGGGCTTAAACGCGAATGCGGCCTGCACGAATTCGGTGACGGTATCTAAAAAATGGTTGTTTACTCCACACTGAAATGTGGGGTAAACAGCGATTTAATATGCGCAGTAAATGCCTCAGACTTTTGTTTTGGTAACAAACGTGCCAACTCACTGCCCACCGAAGTAAACTTATAATACGTCATCAGCAATTGCTTACTTCGCGCTTCTAGCGTTAAACTTTCGGTTGAAAACTTCAGGGTCATGGATGCTCCCTTGTCCAGCAGGCCGGTTTCTATCTCTGTGGCATACAATAATTTCATGCTGCCCAGTGCCAGAATATCAGTGTAAGACAAGCCAAACTGAGCCAGTTGGGTTTGTGCGGCCGGGGCCGGAAACAAGGCATTAAGTAATCCGGGTTGTTGATGGTACCCGGTAATGATAATTGGTGCCGGGTCACTGTTGCGCCGACAGGCTAACTGGCAAGCCTTGCTGAATAAACCTGCATCCCGTTGGGTGAGTTTTGTCAGCGTTTCCAGACTCCGTAGTGAAAAGCTGCCTGGTCGCTGCACTTCCACTGCCAGAATCTTGCCCCACAATTCCTGCATGGTAGGGGAATAAATATTTTCAGCCATGGAAATAAACGAATGAAACCAGTCCGGGTCGACCTGCTCCTGAGACTGTTCGCCGCTGGAAACGGATAAAGCTACTGACATAATTTTTTGCAGGTTAGCCAGTCGCTTCTGTTCGCGCAGGCTTTGATACTGAGCTATCTGCCTGGACGGCTGAGTGGAGTAATCCAGCGCCGATTGCTCAATGCCGATGGATGAAAACCAATGGGTTATACGGTGTTGAGTTGAACTACTATGCTGTGTAGAGCGGCGTTTGGCGGATGAAGGTTCTTCACTGGCAGGCTTAGGGACTTTACGTTCCTTACTGGTAGCGCTGGTCCACTGCGTGGCTGATGTGTGCGTGGGTATTTTCATCTTATAACATTCGCCGTAAACACATAACTAAAAATACCCTGTTTCGACTTTAGTGTATAGGAAGTTTACTATGCAAAGGTCTATATTAGGGGTAGGATACTAATAATATTGGTCACAACGTAAACAAGATGTCCGCGGAATACGATAACGACGAGCTGGTATTTCTTGATGAAGACACCCATCAGGAATTAGAACATAGCAATAAAAGAGAATGGAATATCTTGATCGTAGATGATGATGAAGAAATTCATACCGTTACCCGCCTGGCCTTATCTGATCTTGAAGTTCACGACCGCAAGTTAAACTTTCTCCATGCCTATTCCGGCACAGAAGCCAAAACCATACTCGATGAATACGGCAGCAGCATTGCTATTATTTTGCTCGATGTAGTGATGGAAACCGATGACGCCGGCCTGACAGTAGTACGCTATCTGCGTGAAACACTGAATCACCATGAGCCGCGAATAATTCTGCGTACCGGCCAGCCAGGTTTTGCCCCTGAAGAAGAAGTCATTAAAACCTATGATATTAATGACTACAAAACCAAAACAGAGCTGACCCGGGCAAAATTGCTTACCACGGTCATTTCTTCGGTGCGGTCATATCAGCAAATTCTGACCATTAATCAAAGCCGGATTGGTTTACAGAAAATCATCCACTCAGCCTCCAATTTGCTGGAAGAGCATTCCATTAAAGGATTTTGTGAGGGGATCGTTACTCAAATCAGCTCGATGGTAGGGCTAGAGGCCGAAGGCATTGTGTGTGCCCGGGCGGGGTCTGTGCTAGATCGCGACGATGATGGTGTTTACGTGCTCGGCGCGGCCGGCGATTACGCCACCTACATAAACGAACGTATCGAGTCGTTGCATAATGCCCTGATAGTAGAGCATGTCAGCCGCTGTTTACGGCTTAAGAAGCATATCTTTGAAGCCGGCGTATCCGTGCTTTACTTAAATAGCTCAGGCTTTGAAGCCGCTGTGTACTTAAACCTGCACAGTGAAATCAGCGAATTGGATAAACAACTGCTGGAAGTGTTCCTGTCGAGTATTTCTGTAGGTTATGAGAACGTGTATCTGTTTCATGAGCTCAGAAACGCTGCCTTCAGAGACTGGCTCACACGGCTGCCCAACCGCAACGAATTTATTAATATTCTCGACCACTCAAAAAACTACCACACCCAGGAGCAGCTCTGCGCGGCGTTAATTGATATTAACCAGTTTTCAGATATTAACGACGGGTTAGGGCAGGAAGCCGGTAACGAACTTCTTAAAGCCGTGGCGCAGCGGTTAAATAACTGCTTTGGTGCAGAGGTTAAAAAAAGCCGTATCGCAGCAGACGTATTTGGCCTGTTTGGTAAAGCTGATAAGGTGACTCCGGCACTGATTAATCAGGCTTTTCAGCAGCCCTTCAGTGCCGGTGATAACACTATGCCACTGAATGTCACAATTGGTTTGTGTTTGCTGGGGCGTAAGCCCGAAGCCGGCGTGGATATTCTCAAGCGCACCAACATCGCACTTAACCGGGCCAAGAAAATCCCCACTACCAACTTTGAGTATTTTGCCCCGGAAATCGAAGAGCAAACTACCTGGCGACTGCATATGATCCGTCGTCTGCGCAACGATTTTACTGCCCGCAAACTGGAACTCTGGTTTCAGCCGCAGGTCGACCTTTCCAGCGAAAAAGTGATTGGCATGGAAGGCTTATTACGCTGGCCTGACGGTAACGGTGGTTTTATCTCACCGGCTGAGTTTGTGCCTCTGGCCGAGTATTCCGGGCTGATTGTTGATATTGGCTACTGGGTGGTTGAGGAGTCTTGTAAACGTCTTCAGGAACTGGCGAATCTGGGTTATCCGAACTTACGGGTTGCGGTAAATGTGTCGATTCCGCAGTTCCGGGATCCGCAGTTTGTTAAAAGCATCAAACGTTTAATTACCGAATCTGGTATCAGCCCCAGTTTACTTGAGCTCGAAATTACCGAGAGTGTGGTGATGGATGAACCACAAATCGTCATCGATGCACTCACAGACCTGAAACAATTTGGCGTGACCATCGCCATTGATGATTTTGGTACCGGCTTTTCGTCTATGAGTTACCTGCAAAAGCTGCCGTTGGATCGCCTCAAGGTAGACCGCTCCTTTGTGGCCGAAATCCGTCCCGGCGAAACCGCCTTCATTGTCGAGACCATTGTGACCCTCGGCAGTAAACTAGGCCTTACCACCATTGCCGAAGGCATTGAAAAACGCGAGCAGGCGAGCTTTATGATCAAGCTCGGCTGTGATGAAGCCCAGGGATATCTGTTTGGTCGCCCCATGCCATTTATCAGCCTGGTAGAGTTTCTGGCCGAAAGAAGCTCAGGCTAAACCCAATTAGCGAAATTTTTTTGCTTTGTTACACTCACTGTAATATTACTGTCATATAGCTGTGATTTGGCGTTTGCTAATTGGACAAAAATACAGTAAAGTAAAATTATCGTTAACAAAAGGAGATTATCTCATGCGTAAAGTTGTATTAGCATCACTGTTGCTTGCTGGAGCTAGTGTGGCGCATGCTGACACCGGTAACGATAAAGCATTTTCTTGTATGGATGCGAAGACGTTTGAAATTAATAGTACATGTATGGTTGATAAAATCAGCAATAACATGGACTTCCAGGCTGCTCAACAAACTATTGTTGAAGCTGCTGATACCAACAGCAGCAAGTACGCGATGGCAACTATGACTTTTAATGTCGAAGAAATGACTATCGATATCGTCGCTCACAGAGACGCACTGTTAGTGCGTAACGCCACCGAGCAGAAATAGCCTTCAGCAATGACTGAATAAAAAAACCGGAGTTTATCTCCGGTTTTTTTTCGTTTAAGGCCCTGATGATTAGTCAGTAAAGACCCGGTTTAAACCATTGAGTGCGGCCACCCGATAGGCTTCGGCCATAGTGGGGTAGTTAAACGTGGTATTGATGAAATACTCAATAGTGTTACTGGCGCCCTGTTGCTGCATAATCGCCTGGCCGATGTGAACAATCTCCGAGGCACGTTCACCAAAGCAGTGAATACCCAGCACTTCTTTAGTTTCACGATGAAACAGAATTTTTAAGCTACCAACCTGAGTAGATGCAATCTGTGCTCTGGCCAGATGTTTAAACTGAGCACGGCCTACCTCGTAAGGGATCTTAAGTTGGGTGAGCTCCTGCTCATTTTTACCCACAGAGCTAATCTCAGGAATGGTATAGATACCGGTTGGAATATCTTCAACCAACTGCGCATTAGCGTTGCCGTGCAACATGGCTTCAGCAGCGAAGCGACCCTGGTTATAAGCGGCGGATGCTAAACTAGGATAGCCAATAACATCACCGATGGCGTAAATGTTATCCACTTCGGTCTGATAATTGTGGTTTACTTTTAGCTGGCCGCGGGAATCGGCTTTCAGACTGATGTTTTCCAGCTTGAGCATATCGGTGTTACCGGTTCTACCGTTTGCAAACAGCAGGCAGTCGGCGCGCATCCGTTTACCGGACTCCAGGTTCAGGATAACCGAGTCTTCCCTGCCTTCAACCGAGCTGTAGGTTTCGGTATGGCGGATCACCACGCCGTTATTCCATAAGTGATAACTCAGGGCGTCAGAAATCTCGGCATCAAGAAAAGACAACAATCGATCACGCATGTTTACCAGGTCTACTTTTACGCCCAATCCACGGAATATCGACGCGTATTCAGTACCGATAACCCCGGCGCCATAAATAATGATGGATTGCGGTTCATGGTCGAGGTTTAAAATGGTATCCGAGTTATAAATTCTCGGATGGTTAAAGTCGATGTCCTTAGGACAATAGGGGCGGGAACCTGTAGCAATAGCGGTTTTTTCGCCGGTGATAATTTCTTTAGAGCCGTCGTTGCGGGTGATTTCAATGGTGTGAGCATCAATAAAGCTCGCTTCGCCATGAATCAACGTGACTCTGTTGCGGTCGTAAAAAGTAGAACGAAGCCGGGTCTGACTACGAATAACGCCGCTGGCATGTTTCATAATGTCGGAAAAGGTCAGACTGCGGGAAACGTGATTATCGGCGAATAACGGCGTGTTGTTATATTCAATTAAACGACTCACCGAATGCCGTAACGCCTTTGACGGGATGGTTCCCCAGTGCGTACAGCCTCCACCCACTGCGTTATATTTCTCTATTACTGCGACCCGTTTGCCAGCCTTGGCCAGCTGCATGGCAGCACCTTCACCACCAGGACCGGTACCAATAACGATCGCATCAAATTGATAGTTGGGTTTAGCTGTTTTCTTTTTGGTTGTCATAATTGTGCGCTGTTCAACTTGCGTTAAGTGAATGAGTGGGAGATATCAAAATTATAGTAGCAAAAAATACTGATATGTTTAGGATTTTCTGCCGGACTATTGCCCTGAAGGGGGCTCTCTTCAGGTAAATGGGTTTTCCGGGATCTTATCTTTGGCTATTCGCTCTGTTAGTTTGCGTGCCGAACGAAATGTCAGCTCAAAGATGGTACCCACGCCAGGTGATGATTCAACCTTAATGTCACCGGAAAAAGCCTGCTCAATCCAGACCCGGGCCCTATGCAAGCCCAGCCCGCTGTGTTCCTCTACACTTAACACTACTCAGTTTTTTGCGATGGCCCTGCGGTATCTTCCTCTGCACTAAACTCAAACAGCTCGTTCATTCACTTTCCCTCACCTCCTGACCGTATTCAAATTCTTTGCGGTTGTGCGTCGAAATATATATAAGGAGTACTGAATAAGTGTTGACGAACTTTGGTAAAGATCAAGTCAGGATGACAGAAATTGGCGGAAAGTATAATGTGCAGAAAGTGGTGGTGGGCAGAAACCCACCACGGGTAACGCGGATAATAGATTAACTAAAAGCAAATTCCATCTGGCTCAGCTTAAGCCACTTTTCTTTTTGCAGTAGTAAGGATTGCTTAAGCTCTTTGTATTTAAAGTCCAGCTCAAGCCGTTCCATGCTTTTCAGCAGGTGCTTTTTGCGTAACGCCATAATACGTTTTTTAGTGGTGTAGTAGTCGGTCATTTTCTGCATCAGCACGTCATATTCGTGTTGCAGAGTTTGCATCACTTCTTCTGCGTTAGGCAGTTTAGACACCTTCTGGCTGGCATATTTTAATTGCATCGCCAGACGTGCTTTTTCAATACGCTCTTCGGGGCAGGTACGCAGGTTTTTGGTTAACCCCACGTAAGAAAGTCCTTTAATCAGCCATTTGGTTGGATCGTACTGGTACCACTTAATACCATTGCGGTAATCGTATTCAAAAATGTGGTGGTAGTTATGATATCCCTCACCAAAGGTGAACAGCGCGATAACGCCGTTGTCCCGGGCGGTGTTGGTATCTGTGTAGGGACGGCTGCCCCAGATGTGCGCCAGGGAGTTGATAAAGAAGGTTACATGGTGAACCATGACCAGACGGAATACACCGGCAATCAGAATCATGCTCAGAACATCACCATTGATCCAGCCAAGTAATGCCGTAATACCAAAGTTTGCGGCTAATACGATAGCCAGATAGTGGTTGTGTTGCCACATGACCACTTTATCTTTGAGCAAATCCTTACAGTTACGGTAATCACCGTAACTCTCGGCCTGATATTCGCGCAGCATCCAGCCCATGTGTGAGAACCAGAAACCTTTTTTGGCCGAATACGGGTCTTTATCGTTCACATCAACATGGCGATGGTGTACCCGGTGATCTGAAGACCAGTGCAAAATACTGTTTTGTAGTGCCATGGCGCCGCCAATGGCCAGGAATACTTTTACAACAGGATGGGCCTCGTAGGTTTTATGCGCCCACAGGCGATGGTAACCGGCAGTAATCGACATGCCAGTAACAAAAAACAGCACCACGGTAGTGATGATTTCAGTGGTATCAAATCCGTATGAGAATGCCCAGAATGGAACTCCTACAAATGCGATAAGTCCGGTCACCACAAAGACCAGCACATTAGTAACGATTAAACGTGGCTTATTCATTGATTTCTATCTCAGCTTACAACTGTACGCTAATTTAGCTTTAAAAGAGGTGTTTCGCAAGGGAAATACCGTTAAGATTAGTCTTAAGAATAAGCCATAGGTATAAGTCGGGGACAGTCGTTGAGCCGTCAGGAACAAAAACAAAAAACCAGGCAAAATATAATAGCCGGGGCATTTCAGTTACTTAACGAAAATCGCACCCTGTCGGCCATCAGTTTACGGGAAGTCGCCCGGGAAGCCGGCATTGCACCAACGTCTTTTTACCGTCACTTTAAGGATATGGACGAACTGGGGCTAACCCTGGTAGACGAAGCTGGTTTAGCCTTGCGCCAGTTAATGCGCCAGGCCCGGCGACGGATTGCATCTGGTGGGGGCGTGATTGATACCTCTGTGGATACCTTTATGGAGTTTATCTCTGCCAACAGTAACGTCTTTCGTTTGTTGCTGCGTGAGCATACCGGCACGTCGGCCGCTTATCGCCTGGCGGTGTCTCGTGAAATTCAGCACTTCACCGACGAACTGAGCGACTACATCATTGAGCAGCTGCGCATTCCCCATGACATTGCCGTGTTACAGGCAGAAAGCATGGTACGGCTGGTGTTTAGTGCCGGCGCCGATGCCCTGGAAGCCGACACCATTTTGAAAAATGACATCAGCGACCGACTTAAGCGCCAGCTACGGTTTATTCAGCTGGGCAGTCTGGCCTACTGGCAAACCATGCCAGAGGCCCAAACACAAAAGTCTTAAGCTTTGCGGGTGAGCAACACACCTGATTCCATGTGCTCGGTGAACGGGAACTGATCAAACAAGGCAGCCCGGCTTACTTCATGGGTTGCTGATAGCGCTTCAAGGTTATCAACCAGTGTGTGCGGGTTACACGATATATAGATAATGTTGTCAAACTGACTGATCATTTGTGTGGTGGCGGGATCCAGCCCTGCTCGAGGCGGATCTACCAGCACGGTATTAAATTGTCGCTCAGCCAGCTCAATGCCTTTTAACCGTTCAAACTGGCGTTTACCGGCCAGGGCCTCAACAAACTCCTCAGCAGATAGCCGGGCTATCTGGACATTATCAATCTGGTTGACTGCAATATTAAACTGCGCTGCTTCCACTGAAGGCTTTGCTATTTCTGTGCCTACTACATGATCAAAGTGTGCGGCCAGCGGAATAGAAAAATTCCCCGCGCCACAATAAAGCTCCAGCAGATCGCCGGTTAACACCTGGCTTTGTGCAATCGCCCATTCAATCATATGGGTATTCACATAGGCATTAGGTTGGGTAAAGCTGTTTTCGATATGTTTAAACTGGTAGGTTTTTCCGTCGGCGGGCAACTCTTCAATAATAAAGTCGTCACCTAGGATGACCTTTTGTTTGCGGGCACGACCAATAACGCTGACCTTAAATTCTTTATTCAATTCGGTACGAAGTGCTTCGGCCTGCGCCTGCCATTCGTCATCTAACTGGCGATGGTATAGCAGGCTGATTACACACTCCTGCGATAAGCCGCTGAGAAAATCGACCTGAAACAACTTTTTGCGCAGCACAGCGTTGGGCTTTACCAGCTCAATAATACGCTTCATTAACGCATTAATAGTTTCTGAAGCCGCTGGGAATTCATCTACCCGGTAGGGGGTCTTAGTTTCTTTATTAAACATAATGTAATAAAGGTCATCACCATCATGCCATACGCGGAATTCAGCGCGCATACGGTAATGCTGCTCAGGCGACGGGTAAACATCCAGCGCTTGTTTATAAAAAGGGCTCAGCAGCGACGTTAAGGTGTCGGCTTTTGCCTGAAGCTGGTCCTGATAGGTGATGGTAGTAGTTGGTACTGTGCTCATTTTGTTCCCCGTGCCGCATTTGCAGCGGCATTGTAGAGACTTTTCAAAAAACTTCCAATGTAGCGGCGCTAAGCTAATTATGTATTAAAATTAAACAATCCTCATTAACTGCCGATAACACTAGTGAGGTGTGAGAGGATTAAATTATGAGTGTGGATTCAATTCCTGCTGCAAAAGGCGGCCAGGCGACCGTTGAAAAGCCTGACGTTACCCTTAAAAAGCAGCTTCAACAAGAAGGCTTGCGTCAGGCACGCGAGTTTCAACAAAGTAGTCAGGCAACACAAGTGACTGTGTCTCAAACCCGGGTGGGTAGTACCGTACTGGTGAGCTCCCTGGAACAGGAAGTTGTGTTAAACGAAAGACGCTTCGATAAGCGACAGTTCGACAAGGCTGAGGAAAACAAGTCTGCCTTTGACTTTGAGGAGGTCGCTTCTAATGTACTGAAGTTTGTCGGCGGTGTTGTGCGTGGTGCAGCGAAAAGTGGTGCAGATGAAGCGCAGCTTACCGATCTGATTGGTCAGGCCCGCTCCGGAGTCGCTAAGGGCATTGCGCTGGCAGAAAAAGATCTGGCCGGGTTTATGAACCAGGAAATCACCGATGGTATTCGCAACAGTAAAGAAGCTATCGGCGAAGGTATCGATAACATCGAGAAAGAAGTTCTATCGCCGTTTCGCGGTACCATGGAAGTGGGCGCATCGTTATCTGCTCAGTATGCCCAGTTACAATCAGGCGGGTTAAAGATAACCACCAAAGACGGTGACGAGGTAGAAATCAGCTTTGGTCAGTCGCGTCAGTATCAGTACAGTGCCAGCGAACGTATAACGTCGTCGGCCAATAGTAATGGAGATGCTAATGCTCCTGCGACGCCGGAAAGCGATGTTGTTGCCCGGCGCTCACTGAATGTGCAGTTATCAGAATATCGTGGTATCAGTTTTTCAGTGCAGGGCGAACTGGACGATGATGAACTCGGCGCTATCTCTGATTTGGTTAAACAAATCACTGATGTCAGCAAATCATTCTTTAACGGGGATTTGGATACTGCACTGGATAAAGCCCTGAATCTTGGATATGACGAAAAGGAACTGGCGGATTTTGCATTAAAGCTTAACAGTCGTGAAGTTGTCAGCGAAAAGATCTCGGCTTATAAAGAAGTCAGTGATGGGAATTCATCAGAGCTTAAAAAATACATGCGTCCTATTAAAGAATACATGGATGAGCTGAAGGCATTAAATCAGTTACTCGATACGACGTTAAAAGACGGTGAGGGCTATAAAGAGTTGGTCACCGGTGTTATTAATCAGATGAAAGAGGTGCACGTGCCGGATGTGCTTTCGGCGATAAACCGCTTCCATCTATTTAATGGGCGTATCAACGCACTTAAAGCTGAATAAAAAAAGGCCCCTTAATAGGGGCCTGCTTAGATGGGTTAGTCAGTGACTTTGTCTTTAGCCGGTCGGACCTTCAAAGTACGATCCTGAAATACCGAATCATTAAACTGACCGATAATGGCCTCAACGTCACCATCGATGACTTCAATAAAGCCATATCCTTTACGCTTACCGGTTTTCTTATCCTTCATTAACCGTACCGATTGAATACGAATGTGATCTTCAAAGTAAGCTTTTACTGCTGCTTCATTGGCTTTGTACGGGAGGTTACCTACATATAATGTAGAAACGTTATCAGACGAAGAGTCGGCGCTGTGATTAGTGATGGGGGCAGAAGTCTGAGAATGGCTTTGCTTATTCGTCCCTATAAAAGAAGCTATCCATGGCGTAACAATACCACTAATCAAAAGAGACAAAGCAACCATGGTAGGTGCCTGCCCTTCAAATGAAACCTGTTGAGTAATTACAAATCCTAAAACAGCCAGAACAAGACTGACTAAAAAACACTGCATTAAGCTGACTTTCATAATGCTACCTTAATAATTGTTATGAGAAAAAAGTGTCGGCTATCTAAATTTTACTCATTTATAACAAAATGAACAATATTGATTCACATATATAGACAAAAGAATAACTCTCCATATGCCTTTTGCTGTAAAAATAGACGCTTAACACCTATTTCGACAAAAAACCGTTAAAAAGACAAAAAAAGGCTTGATCAAAATAATCGGGTCTGTAGAATGCGCGCCAGTTTCGAGGGACACAGAGCAATAAGCGAAGACGTCCATCAACGCAAAAACTTAAAAAATAAATTAAGAAAAAGCATTGACATCGAAAATAAACAGCGTATTATACGCATCCCGCTTCGGCAGGTTCTGAAAGAACGTCGAAGCAAAGAGTGTAAAAGCTCAAACAGCAAAGAGTACTGGTAGTTCTCCTTGCGCAGAAAGAAAAATCCTTTCTGCACTTAGTTCTTTAACAATTTATAACAAGACAATCTGTGTGGGCACTCATT
>MDTF01001718.1_pt1 | contig 83642 bp, 64 predicted proteins | sample 811191 | NCBI WGS metagenome assembly MDTF01 (sample SAMN05326649, study PRJNA326480) | marine metagenome | isolation source: seawater | place: Southern Ocean | collected 2011 | reverse complement strand
GCTTCCCGACTCTCTGTCCCCTTTTTTAGATGTGTGAGAAACAGGTCAGGAACCCAATCTATGCCGGTTGTTCAACTAAAGCATTTCGTATGAGAGGGGTAGAAGTATTTTACTGATTGTAATCTGGATCATGACTGTTCATTGCTTCTTCAGCAACTGTGTGCAAGTCTGTATTGAAGCCTGTATCAAAATCGTTTTCGCTCAGATCAACGTTGTAGATACCCTTAAGCCACATCAGTGCCCCCGTTTGAGCAGTCATCTCTCCTTGGTGACCAAATGCGTCGGTGAAAAGTGCGTTTTCAAATTCTCCCACGTATTCGATGTCATCTTGCAGTAAATCATCTTGGTACATTTGCCATAAATTGACACTTGCTTTACCCGTCGGGATGGAGAAAATATTTGTTGATGGGAATTCAGCACGTAACGTATCGATCAATGCCACATGCGTATCTTGAGTGATATGCGCTGCGAATGCTTCTTGCACGGTTTCATATCCAAGTCCCTCAGCCATCTGTTCCCAGTTGGCAGGGTGAGCTGGAGCGCTAATTGATAAAAACACTGTAACGTCTGGATTGTTTTGAAGGGCATATTCAATCCAGTATCGATGACCATTTAAGGACTCATTGGCGATTTGACGAGTGTCAGCGACCATTCCAAATACATCCACATCACCGTTGTCAAGAATTGCTTTAATGAGTTGATTGTCTGATCCTGTGTCATTCCATAGACTGATGGGGTTTCCATCAGCTCCTCCTTCAAAAACAAAAACTTGGGTGTGATTGACAAATCCCGCATCTGTTGCTAATTCTCCTATTCTATTCGCATAAGGTTTGAAAAAACTATGTCCCATTAGGAGCATGTTATACCCCAACGTCTCTTCTGATTGACATGATGTTGAAAACACACTCAACACCAGCAGGACATCTGTTACATTCACAATTTCATCACCATTGATGTCTGAGTTCCCGCAATCGGTTGAGCATCCAAAATTGGACAGCAACGTCAAGATATCCTGGACTTCAACCACTCCACTGTTGTCCAAGTCGGCCAGACAGCTGGTGGTCTGTGCACGAGACATAAAGCAAATTGTGCAAAGCATAAAACCATAGATGTACTTCATAATATAAAGATAACATCTAAAGATGGATTCAAATCAGGGCATACCATTAAATTTAAAAATATTCAGATAGTATTGTCTAGTGTTCGGTAAATCAAAAGGCAACATTGTTCATTCTTTTCTCCTTCTACATCACTGGCTCTATAAAGGGAGATAAGGAATATGATAAAAGATGTTTTGTTAAAGTCGTTGAATAGCTTGGTCAGTCTGTTGTAAAAGCAGCGGCTACATGTGAGGTAATGGTCCTCTTTAAGACGGCGAACGATTCTCTTCTAAATTCAAGCAATCCAAAGTTTGTTTTTTCACCCTATTGAATTGAGTGCAATAAACAATACATTAATCAAAAATAACCTGTATTTTTGATACATAAATGACACACAAAAAACCAAAATGATTGTCGAATTAAAAAAAGAAATTGAATCTAAATTTGGAAAGACAGTCAAAAATCGAGGAGACTGCGAGATGATTGCCAATTCCATTATGTTGACACTAAATATTGAGATTAGCTATAACACAATACGAAGACTCTATGAACTGGCGCCCTACACCAAACCCAATTCAAAAACTCTGAATACATTAGCGCAATTTGTGGGTTACAAGGATTATTTCCACTTTACACAAAACCACCGTTTTCAAGAAAAAACCAAATTATTTCAGATTACTTACAAATTGATACACGACGAGAATGAGTTTGAAATTTTAGAACTCGTCAAAAAAACAAACAGAAGTTCTGAAGGTTTTGTTGATTTTATAACCTTGCTGGTAAGGGAGTTGTTCTACAAGCATAACTATTCATTGATTAATGAGATCTTTTATTTAAAAGAAATGGATTATTCTAATTTTAGTTATTCAGAATTACTTTCTTTCGGGAATTCTATCGGACTCTTACTTCGCAAACAAAATCGAGTCCCCAAAAAGTTGACTGAAAACAACAATTTTTTAAATTGCATCTACTTGACCTTTGTGGATTATTCAAGTTTAAACTCCTATTATGGGTCATGGGCAAACTCTTTAAGGCTTTCCAAAACAGATGATGATATTGCATTGTTCAGTTATGCAGTTATGCAGTTTAAAAATTTTTTAAATCAAACAGCTGCAAAACAAGTTGACGCAGAGTTAGTTTATAGTAAAAATCGACACCCTATTTTATGTAGTCGCTTGTTAGCATTACAATTGTTATCGAAGAATAAATTTAATGTAGCAGATATTTTACCCAAATACTACAAAGTTCATTCAAAAAGTAATTATTCAACTGATTACTCATATGAATTATACACCACATCCATACTCACTAAGAACATTGAGGTGATGAGATTTTTAATTGAAAAATCAGATTTATCAATTGAATTTCTGTATCAAAGGCATCACCTAAATTCATTTTACTTGATGAGCGCATTTTATCATAAATTGATAAATAACAAGGTTGAAGCACGCCATGCTTTTCAACATTTTAGTATGAAAGTATGTCACTATAGTTATGAGGAGTATATTCATCTTTTTTATTTAATTTATTTATTTCATGACTCTAAAGTGCTTTCAGAAAAAAATCAAATCACAATTCGATATAATTCACTTAGTAAAAAATTAAATTACCCCTATTTTTCGGAAGGCTTGATGCTCAATTATTTTATGTAGAACACGGAACTTTTGTGGGTTTATATTAGTGATCGAATGACTTTCTCAGTATCGTTTCAATAGACTGTTTTCCATTTTTCGCAAACTTCACCATCTTTGTTAGCATATGTCTCAACACGATCTTCATGATTGTCTTTTATCTCAATTCCATGCACCACATTATACTCGTATCAATATCCATTGCTTTTAGTTTCCAAACATTGGCCCAAACCCTTAACGACCATGGATACATCGTCTCAGTTGGTGATGCTTTGCCTGCTTTGAATGTGACTTTAACTGATGGGACGCAGCTCTCTCCTGATCATTTTAAAGGAAAGGTTGTTTTGATTCAGTTTACCGCCAGCTGGTGTGGGGTTTGCAGAAAAGAAATGCCTCATTTGGAAAAAGATGTCTGGCTGAAATACAAAGACCATCCTGATTTCCTCATGGTAGGTATTGATCTAGACGAGCCGTTGGAAAAAGTGATCTCTTTTGGAGAATCTGTTGGCGTTACCTACCCCTTAGCCTTGGATCCAGGAGGAACACTATTCTATCAATTTGCAGCTCAAAATTCAGGTGTGACGCGTAATATTCTCAGTGATCGAGATGGCAACATCATTATGCTCACACGCCTATTTGACCAAGAAGAGTTTCATCGAATGACTGTGGAGATTGGAAAGCAATTGGAATAGAGATTATTCTTTAAAACCATACCCAGCTCAAAATAAGAGGGTTACCTTTAAAACTACAATTAAACCTGAAATAATGATGATTCTTAAAAAATGTGGTTTTATTCTCTTGTTTGTCCCCACCTTAATCTTGGCACAGAACCCCAATCCCAGCCCGGATCTGGATGCTTACATACTTGAAGAAATGGACTATGAAAATCTTCCCGGAATGTCAACACTAATTGTGAAGGACGGAGAAATAGTTTGGGTTGAATCCTATGGAATGGCGGACATTGAAAACAATGTTCCCGCAACAGACAGCACCGCTTTTTTAATGGCATCTGTATCAAAATTATTTATGGCTACAGCATTCAAGCAACTTGAACAGGATGGCCAGATAGATTTGGATGAAGACATCAACATATACCTTCCGTTTGATGTTTTTAACCCCAACTATCCTGACATCAGTATCACTTCTAGGATGCTGTTGACTCATACATCATCGATTGCAGATGACTGGTCATCTATGGACACACATTATACCATAGGTGATCCTACAATCACATTGGGAGATTATATGGAGATGTATTTTTCAATATCAGGTGTTGATTATGATGCTCAGAATAATTTCAACAACAATATACCGGGTTCTGATTTTGATTATTCTAATATGGCTGCAGACCTTGCAGGGTATTTGGTTGAGGTTGTGTCTGATGAATTATTCAGTGATTACAGTGACAATCATGTTTTTGATTTATTATGTATGGAGAATACATCTTGGTATTTGTCGGGCTTCGACACACTTAATGTTGCGCGTCCCTATGATTGGCAAGGAGGTCAGTTCAATCCCTATGCACACTATGGATTTCCTGGTTATACCAGTGGTCTTTTAAGGTCAAATGTTCTTGATTTGGCAAATTTCATGATTGCTTATCTACAAAACGGCGTGTTCAACAACAATCAGCTCTTAAGTGAAGCTTCCATAGACCAAATGCTTACACTTCAAGTGCCTGACATTGATGACACCCAAGGACTTAATTGGTACACAGAAGAAATTTACCTTTCCGGAGGGGGAGTGGTCGATTTATGGGGACACAATGGGGGTGAAGGCGGCTCGTCAACAGAATTGTACATCAACCCAGACAATCAAATAGGAATTGTGGTTCTGAGCAATGGTGAAGGTGATCTCTTGTACGTTGTGGACGAACTTTATGATTATGCCCTCTCCTTGTCCACTTCAGGCGTTGGAAACCCAAGTTGTGAGGATGTGTCAATGGTTGATACAGTCATCAAAAAACCAGCCATTCAGGTCTATCCAAACCCAGCTTCAGACACCTTTACGATTGAATCAGAAAAGGGAGGTTTGGTTTCCATATACTCACTTTTAGGAAAACAAATCTTTAAGCAAGAGGTTCGTTCTCTTGACGAAATAGATGTTTCGGAAATTGAAAGCGGGACCTATTTTATTCAGATGGATCAATCTCGCATTCAGCTAGTGCTTCAATAGCATGATTCGATAACAAGTATCAATGAAGTTGGACATCGTTCGCAATTTTTTCTTTTAAGATTGTCCTCATTTGATGAGAACCTTCTGACAACGTTTTGATTTCCCTACACGTTTAATCTCACAGTCTTCTTCTAGTTAGGTTTGATGTGAACCGATCGAGTGAAAAGAAAGTATTTTAGCATTTATAGTCATTTTCTTTTGAAACCTTAATCTGCCACATAAAATGAAGTATTCCTTTTTACTATTACCAGCTATTCTGATGCTTGCTTGTACACCTCCTACAGATGGAAGAAATATGGGTGAAGCCAACGCACTGTTTGCTAAGAACTCTGAGACAGTCATGGAACTTATCCGAGATTTTGACAACGAAAATATTGAAGGTGTTCTATCTCACTTTGCAGACAGCGCCCTATGGCGTCCAACGACATTTGGAAAGACAGATCCTGCTACCTTGGATGATAAAATGAATGGATGGAAGTCTGCTTGGGAGATCTACGATTTCGACCTTGCAACCACGGACTTGCGACTTTTGCCAGGAGTAAATATGGACCAGAATGAGCCCGATGGTTCTGTGCGTGTGTATTTCGATTGGAACTTAGTTCTTCCAGCTACAGATACTACGGAACGAAAGTCTGTCATGGTTTCATATTACGAATCCTGGGATTTTAATGCCGATGGAAAAATCTGGATGACCCAGATTTATGGAGACGAGACAGCTGCCATGGTGGCTTTAAATGACATGTAATTTTTGTCTCTTCGAGTTGTAATTGACGGATTTATTCCGCTGTTTAAATGCCACACTATTTTCTGATCCTGAAAGCCACCATGAAGAAAATCATTTCCACTTTCTCCGCCATTTCACTTCTTCTGGGAGTTGCCTTCACATGGAACAAATGCTCGGTGAGTAATTTTCAGGAAACCAAGGCTACGGTTCTTCAAGAAAAAATGGGGGAAGCAGAAAAATACTACGGAAACTACTGTGCTTCTTGTCATGGAACACAAGTGAAGGATTTTGTGGATAGAGAAAAATGGGTGTATGGAAGTGCGAGAATGGAGCTGTTCAATGTGGTGAAAAATGGTGCAGAAGAAGATGGGATGCCCGCCTATGGAGAGGTGATTTCAGATAAAAAAGTGTATGCGTTGGTCGATTATATTTTAGCGGCCATAGAGGATAAGAAATCTGAGGTTTTTAACAGTGGAGACAATCCAGATGTCGTTTTTGAGTCTGCAGGAATGCAGTTGAAACTAGAATTGGTGGCAAAAAATGCGGCTTCGCCTTGGGCCATTACACAAAGTAAAGCAGGGCGATTGTTTTATACAGATAAATCGGGAAAGTTGTTCTCTAAAAAAGACACTGTCATTCAGGAAATTACGGGATTGCCATCTGTAAAATTTAAAGGTCAAGGTGGGCTGATGGATGTCATCTTGCATCCCGATTTCGAGAACAACCAGCGCGTGTATCTTTCTTATTCTAAGTTCAAACCCAGTGATGAGAGATACGCTACGACAGCTGTTTTTTCTGGAGTGTTAGAAAGCAATGAGCTTGTCAATGGAAAAGATATTTTTGTTGCAGAACCCTATGTGAATACAAATCACCACTATGGAAGTCGTATGGTATTTGACAACGGTGGCTTTTTATTTGTATCAGTAGGAGAGCGTGGGAGACGGGACGATTACCCTCAATTTTTAGACAATGATTTGGGAAAAATTCATCGTTTAAACGATGACGGAACCGTGCCCAATGACAATCCGTTTACCAACACTCCGGGTGCTAGAAAATCCATTTATTCCTATGGACACAGAAACCCACAAGGCTTGTGCTACGACCCTGTATCAGATAAACTCTATGACAACGAACATGGCCCCAAAGGTGGTGATGAAGTGAACCTTGTTGAAGCCGGGAACAATTATGGTTGGCCCATCATTACGTATGGGATTAATTATATCGGTACTAAGATTACAGATTTAACACACCAAGACGGCATGGAGCAGCCGATTCGTTATTGGGTCCCATCTATTGCTACATGTGGAATGGCATTTGTGACGAGTGACAAATATCCAGGTTGGAAAGGGAATGTCTTATCCGGCTCTTTAAAATACAATTATCTCCACAGAGATGTTTTTGATGAAAACGACCAACTGGTGCAAGAAGAAAAACTCTTCCCAGATATTGGAAGAATGCGAAGCATCGAGCAGTGTGCAGATGGTTATATCTACTTCGGTGTGGAAGAGCCTGGAAGAATTTATCGGATTGTTCCGCTGTAGGGTTTATTCCTGAAATATATCGATAAGCCTTTATTCACAAGTGCTGCTAAATGCTCCCAGGATGAGTAAGAGGTCATCGACGGTCACATTGCCATCTTGATTTACATCATACTCACAAGAGAAGCCACATCCAAATTCACTTAAAACAAGCAGCAAGTCATAGACCGTAACCACACCATCGTTGCTGGTGTCCTCTGGGCACAGAGGGTCGCAAATTCCATTCACATTCTCATCTTGTATTGAACTAGTCAGGCAGCACAAGCTGGGGGTAAGGTTTTCTAAAGGTTGTCCATTCTGGAAATACAGTTCTACGATGTCTTGCAGTGTGGAGATCCTTTCTTGTGCTTCCGCCTCACCGTAGGTGAGAGATTTCTGGTAGTGCCAGCCTACGCCATAATCTGAGTTCGAATTGGGTCCAGAAGAATATAAATCGGGATATACGAAAAGAGCATACTCCACAAAGGCTGCATTGTCCTCCGGAATCAGATTGAAGTATTCTTGAAGTCGATTGTAGACGGTCAGAGAAGCTGAGAGTTCATTTTCATCGAGCGCATTTTGCAATCCCAAAGCATCTTGGGGTAGAATTCCGAAAACTTGAAACAAAGGCCGAAGATCTTCTGAAGCGGCAATCGACATTCTTAGAATTCGGCTATCGATGTCTTGGTTGTTGATGCCTTGGTCGTTGCCATTTTCAAAATCAGCAAACTCTCCCTCCCAAAAATTCTTGTGAGGACACCAACCAAATAGATCTACGATTTCAAAGTAATGGGCATACCCCCTGTGTTGGTATCTCACCTCGTTCGTGGTAGAGTTGGAGATGTCTCTTTCCGCTCCGAAACTGTTGGACATTAATCTGTGGGTTGCGGAATGGTCAATGTCAAAGGTGTTGGGAACAAAGCTATGTTTGACAGCCTCATTTAAATCTTCACCCAACCCAAAATTCATTGCGATGATGTATAAAAAGTTGACCAAAGCTTCTCCTTCACCTGGGAATTTAGAGATTCTAAAGGCGTGTCCATATTCATGGAAGTTGACTTCATCGTTGTGTCCTGGCCCGTCAATAAAATAGACTGATCCAGGGACATTGTTGTAATTGACAGGTGTGTTGGACATCGGATATCCTATGGAATATGCGCCTCCTCTAATGAGGACATCTGCGATCATGTAAACATCATGTTTTTCTGGAACAATCTGTCTCCCTAAAATGGTATTGATGCCCTGCAAAGCCACATCCCAATCTTGCAACGTCTGCATGAGGTCATATTGGCCAGCCACGATTGAATGCTTGGGAATGGTGTACATGATGTTGTCTGTCTCAAAGACAGCCCACGGTCCAGGTTTGTTCATCTCTGCACTGAAATCAGTGGTTTCGTGAAATGATTTTAAGGAGAAAAAAGGTGCTTCTACAGCATTGGTGACACTGACTTCAACAATTCCTTGTGTAGCGCCGTAAGGCACAAGTATTGAGATGGCACCTCCCAAGGGGTTGAACACCTTGACAGTTGTAGAGTCGATCGCAAACTTCTTAGTGATGCGGTCTAACCTCTTGAATGTGTTTTTATTTGTGAGATCCCACTCGTGTGCACCCACTCTGATGGAATAGTCTTGGCCTACCAGGCTACTTGGAACGGTTACTTTTGCTACGCTTCCAGGAGCTAAATAAAGACCTGTAGGTCGAAAGGCATGTTCTGTTCCATCTCCATTGATGTTGTAGGAAGGATTGATGCCCACGGGGTCCTCAAAATTAGCCCTAATGTTGACAGAATTGCTGGCTGTAGCGTCAGAAGGAGGGGCGATGTATCCAGGAAAACTGTTGCAAGAATTAAAAACAACTCCCTCGATATACTCTGGATATTCTGAGTGTATCTCTGGTGTAAACACAAAGTCGAACAGGCCTTGTTGTAGGGCTACCATGGCTCTTTCTAAGTTAAGCTCTGGAGACGTGAGAGGATCTTTCGAAAAGCCATTTTGGGTGTTGGGTGTTGTAAACAGTGCACCTATTTGTGTATCGTAATCTGATACGACACTTTGTGCGAGAGAGATGATCATTTCGCTGTCAGGGAGCCACTCAGAATAGATGTACAAAATGTTTGTAAGTTGGTTAAGCTCAGGTGGTGTCAGCGTAAAATCTCCGTTGATGTGGCCCTGCAATTCATTCAAAGCGTTGATTAAAATTCCACTGTTAAATGGAATGGCCTTCACCCAAACTCTGTGGGTGGTACTGTGCTCGTAAAGTATGAGGCTTTCATCTTCATTTCTGACATCGTCGACATTCCATCGTCCTCCACTATTTACTTCCCATGAATGCGCATTGAATTGCCAAAAAGGACCACTTGTAAACACGTTGTTTCCACCATTGCTTGATGTCCCCGTGGTCGCTGCGTCAGGCAGGTTGGCTGTATGGTCACTCCTGTGAATATTCTGATAAGAGATTTCGGGTGTAAAAGGTGCCTCAGAATCCGATTGGAACCTTCCCAAAACAGGGCTTTCAAAATGGATTTTTCTGTTGTGATGCGAAGTCTCAGCTTCCCACCGAAGCCACAGTTGATCGTCGGGGATACTTGCCGCAAAGGTCTGTGATCCATGTCCCCATTTGCTCGGATTTCCACTTAAATCAGCTCCCAAAGGGCTGGCATCAAATGTGGGCAAGTTGTTGCCCGGCTGGATAACATTTAAACCAGGATTCGTTCCGGCTCCATGTTGATATTGCATCCACAGCATCCAACCTTCACCGTCCACATATGCTTGGAAATCCCCATCGTCAAAGTTGAAAGAGTAGGTGCCTTCTGGAAGACCTTGAACATCTGCAAGGTTGGTTATTTGTCCCGTGAAGTAAAACGGAAGAAAAAAGAAAGACAGTAAAAGTGTAACGTTTAATCTACTTTTCATCAGATTGAGTAAAGTTGTGTCTAACAAATGTATTTCATAAAATCTATCATCGCTTTTTTGTAGACAGAATTCCATTTTCAAGGTTAAAAAAAAGATTCATACACTGGGGGCACAGATGGTTTTATTCAGCCCATGCTGTACAGATGAATATGTTGCGATTACCTTTGTTTAAGGACTTAAGCAATTTTATTTTTTGAAGACTAAACAATGAAATTCCCTCTTCTTTTTTTCTGTTTTCTCTTGGTCCTTTTTCATCTTTCTGCTTGTGGTTTTTCTGATTCTTCTTTTTATTTGGATATAAACTGTGTTAACGTTAAAGTAAAAAGGGGTGTTGAATCTTTTTTCGATTTATCTTTGGAGACTGGCAAAAAGAATTTACAATTCCATTCTGACTGTAGAATGAATCTCAAACATTGTTTTAAATTGAAATCCAACAGGTAACGTTCAATGGCTGATCCGAAAGTGCTTACAGAAAGAGAACATGATCGAATTGTAGAAATGGCTTGGGAAGATAGAACTCCCTTTGAGGCTATTTTGTTTCAATTTGGATATCCAGAAAATGAAGTCATTAAGCTCATGCGAAGTACGCTTAAGGAGTCGAGCTTTAAGCGTTGGCGTAAACGTGTGAACAGTGGGGTCAGTCAAAAACATTTAAACAAAAGAAATTCTGAGATTACTCGTTTTAAATGTTCTCGTCAAAGGACCATTTCAGGAAATAAAATCAGCAAACGCTAAATTCGAAGTAAATGAAACATTGAGGTGTAAGTCCATTGTCTCAAATACATCTTCATGCGAGGTGATGAAAAAAGAAAACTTGCCTCAAAAAAAATGTCCTGTGTGCAGCCTGCCTTTTACATGGCGTAAAAAATGGGCGAAGAATTGGGATGAAGTAAAATATTGTAGCGAACGATGTAGAAGAGTCAAATGAAACAAGTAAACATTTTATTCCCGAATCAGTTGTTTCAAGAATCTCCACTTTTTGAAAACAAAGCTCCGTGGTATCTTGTAGAAGAATTTCTGTTCTTTAAACAATATCCTTTTCACAAGCAGAAAATCGCATTTCACAGAGCCACGATGAAGCGTTATGCAGATTTTCTTCAAAATGAGAAAAACCTGGAGGTGCACTATGTTGAATCTACCGACGAAATTTCTGACATTAGATTGCTTGTTCCTGACTTGAAACTTCAAGGTGTTGAAAGCGTACACTTTATCGACCCCGTCGACAATTGGCTTCAAAAAAGACTTGATCAAAGTTTACTTAAATCTGAAATTCAAGGCACGCAGTATGATTCACCGATGTTTTTGAATTCTAAAGAAGACCTTGCTGTCTTTTTCAGAAGAGACAAAAAGAAATACCACCAAACCACTTTTTACACCGAACAACGTAAAAAGCGCAACATCTTAATGGACTCGGACGGAAAGCCCATGGGAGGGAAGTGGACCTTCGATACGGAGAACAGAAAGAAATATCCGGCAAAAAAGATCCCCCCCTCGATTCATTTCCCCGAGACCGACTCTTATTACGAGGAAGCGAAATCCTATGTCCATTCAAATTTCTCAAACCATCTAGGTGATCTCACAGGGTATTCACTGTATCCCACCAGTTTTTCTGAGACGAGAAATTGGCTCAATCAATTTTTCGAGCAGCGATTTTCTGAGTTTGGTGTCTATGAAGATGCCATTGTTGCAGAAAACTCTATTTTAAATCACAGTGTTTTAACCCCCATGCTTAACGTGGGGTTAATCACTCCCAAAGAGGTTGTAGATGGTTGCTTGCGCTATGCAGAAATCAATGCTGTCCCTCTGAACTCCACAGAAGGATTTGTGAGACAAATTGTTGGGTGGAGAGAATTTATCAGAGGTATTTACGAGAGCAGAGGGAGTGAAGAACGGACCACCAATTTTTGGAAATTTAACAAGAAAATCCCTGCTTCATTTTACGATGGGACCACAGGTATCCTTCCCATTGACCAAACGATTAGAAAAGTATTGCAAACAGGATACTGTAACCACATTGAACGCTTAATGATCTTGGGGAATTTCATGATGTTGTGTGAATTCGATCCAGATGAAGTTTACCGTTGGTTTATGGAGCTTTTCGTGGATTCCTATGATTGGGTTATGGTGACGAACATCTATGGCATGAGCCAATTTTCTGATGGAGGTTTAATGGCTACCAAACCTTACATCAGCGGGAGTAATTATATCATGAAAATGAGCAACTATAAAAAGGGTGATTGGCAAGCTACTTGGGATGGTCTATTTTGGAGATTTATGGATACCCATCGCGGTTTCTTTTTGTCTAACCCCAGGTTAGGTATGCTCGTGCGGATGTTTGATAAAATGCCTGATGAGAAGCGACAACAGCATCTTGAGAATGGCGAACTTTATTTGAAGACACTTCAAGTCTCTTGATCAAGGCAAACAAATATCGATGAACAAGACAGACGGAAAAATTCATATTGTGGGCGCAGGTGTAAGTGGACTTGTCGCTGCCAAAGTGTTAGAAGCTCATGGGTTTCGTTCTGTGGTGATAGAACGGACTGACCGAGTCGGTGGAAGAGTGAAAACCGATGTTGTTGATGGCTTTCAATTGGATCATGGCTTTCAAGTGCTGCTAACGTCTTATCCGGAAGCGCAAAAACACCTTGATTATAAGGCACTAGAATTACAGAAGATTTTACCGGGGGCGTCGATTTTTTTTAACAAGAAGCAAAAGATTATCGGCGACCCTTTGAAGTCCATTTCCTTTTTGTTTCCCACCCTGTTTTCTGGAATCGGTTTTTTTTCAGATAAACTTAGGATTTTACAACTCAATCAGATTTTAAAGAGAAAAAATCTGTCAGATATTTTCTCCGATACAGAGAAGTCTACATTTTCATATTTGCAAGAGTTCGGGTTTTCAAATGAGATGATTAGAGACTTTTTTACGCCTTTTTTTGGAGGTATTTTTCTAGAATCTAAACTGGAAACTTCCAGTAGAATGTTTGAGTTTGTTTATAAAATGTTTGGTGACGGTGATGCTTCTTTGCCAAAATCGGGGATGGAGGCGATTCCAAAGCAATTGTATGAGAATCTGAATGACACCACATTTGCCTTCAACACGAATGTAGCATCCATTAAGGAAGGTGAAATCACACTAGAAGACCAAACAAAATTACAGAGTCATGTTACGATTGTGGCCACAGATGCATGTGATTTGATGTCGAGTGAAAAACATCAGACTGTGGCTTGGAAATCTTGCAAGACATTGTATTTCGAAACGGACCACAGGGAGATTAGAGCGGCATTAATCGGTCTAATTCCTCAACCAGGGACACTCATCAACAATATTTTTTACCACACCAGTTTGGACACGGTTTCAAACACCAACAAAGACTTGTTGTCGGTAACTGTGATCGAATATCGAAATTTATCTGATGAAATGTTAATTTTAGGGGTGCAAGACGAATTGCAAGAACACTGTGGAATTGTTTCTCCCAAGTTTATTAAGCTGTACTCAATCCCCAAGGCATTGCCGAAATTGCAGAATTTAAAATACGAATTGAATCCATCTGATATGTGCCTCACACCGGGTGTCTTTTTAGCTGGAGACACACTGTTAAATGGCTCCTTAAATGCCGCCATGGTTTCTGGTGAAAGAGCCGCTCATGCAGCGATCGAATTTTTAAACAAAAAAAAATAGGACAGGTTTAAACCTGTCCCATTTCCAATTAGTAGCAAATAATTTGCTAAGCTGCTTATTTCTTAGACTCAGCGATTGCGATTGTGTAAACAACCAATCCAAATCCAATCTTATTGATTGCATCTGCGATGTTGTACCAAACGTCAACAGCTTCAGGAGCCATTAAGCTGCTTAACCATCCTCCATCCATACACATATAGCCGACTGGATAAATAGCCCAACCTACTAGAACAAACCATGCCAAATATCTAACACCTTTCTTGATGCTTTCGGAATTGCTATTCTCAGCCAATTGAGCAACCTCACCTAGCCAAACTGTGTATAAAATGTACAAGTAACCGATCGTAGACAGTACTCCCCAAGTTACAGAATGAGCTCCTGCACTTGTTCCTCCTGGGTTGAATGCTTCTCCGATGTATCCACAAACCAACATCCATGCAGATGCTAGAATGAGTTTCCACAGAAGGCTTTTTTTCGCACCTGCCAATTTCGTCAACAGGTAAAACTCAACACACATTAGTGGCACTGTAAGTATCCAATCTACATATCTAAAAAATGTAGGTGAATCGTTAGTAGCCAAGTAGTAGTCTCTCATGTAGTAATAATGTACTGCTGCGATACCAGTTATTAGAGCTGATACGAGCAAAGACATTTTCCATTTTTCATCTACACTTCCTCTTTCTATAAAAAAGAAAACGGAAGCTGCTAACATCGCGATATAGCCAGCGAAAAAGGTGAACGCTACATAGTCGTTTGGAGCGATTGGTTCAATAATATTTAATAACATGTTTTAATGATTAGGGGTTAATACGGCGCAAACATACAACATAAATCGAATTTTGTATAATTTTTCTTAAAAAATGTTATACTGCGTTGACAAGAGAAGAAACGAAACTTTGATAAATACAGATGTTATCCAAGTTGTCACTCAGTAACCATTGATGAAAATGGTGCTGTGAAATCTTCGATGAGCAACTTCTATAAATGCAATTTATGGAGAGGTCTGTATTAAAAATTAGTCCTTAATTTTGACGAATGATGAATAAAAGAATTTACTTCGGACTGGTTCGCTTTCCCCTTTTGTCGATTTCTATTTTTTTCGTTTGTTTTCTAACCGCTGCATTTTTATTTCCAGGATCAGAAATTGAACATCTTCATTTCAAGTCAGACATGTATTCTTTGTCTCACAATTTTTTGAGTGGATTAGGTAGTTTAGTTACATCTTCAGGTGTAGTCAACACCCCATCATCAATCATTTTTAATGGAAGTCTGGTCTTGGTTGGGGCGACGCTCGTTCTCTTCTACATGCGATTTAAGGATCTTTTTAGAACTATAGCAGATACAGATAAGTCAATCAAGTTTGCCCGTTTTTCACAGCCAGTGGGCTTGGTAGCAGGGGCCCTTTTTGCTGGAGTAGGTTTTGTTCCACACGATTTGCATTTTGGAGCACATGTCTTCTTTGCCAATTATGCTTTTTTAGTTCTGTTTATTTTAAGTATTCTGCACAGCCTCACCGTGTATCACTCTAAGTTTATCAACAACAGATACGCCTTGGGATATATGTTGTTTTGCATCGTGCTGTTGGTCTACCTATACATCATTTTTTTAGGACCTAAAATTGGTCCTGGAACAGACTATACTGAGTCTGATTTAATGATTCAGGTGATTTCCCAAAAATCGATTGTCTTATCTTTAATCCTCTCGATTTTATTTCAAGTGTATGGTTTTCATAGCCTGTTTAAAAAGCTGAGTTGATCAAAAACCTGTTTCCTTTTAAAATCCGTTGAGCAGAAGCATCGCTGCCATTGAAATCATCATCGTGTTTTCAATCAAAGTTGCTTCCGTCATCGGTAATTTTAATGTTGTCCCTAAACAAGCGCAACGAATCGATTTTTTCTCCATCAATGTTTTTGTGACACCTAGGGTGGTGATTCCTAAAACAACGAGCGTAGTGATTAAAGCAAGATGCACTTCAAAGCGCATCAAAAACATGATCCCCACTACAGTTTCGATAAATGGATACATCCATCCATAAATGGGTAGCCGTTTGGCTAGTGGATCGTACATTTTAAAAGATTCAGGAAAGCCTTTTAAATCCAACATCTTAAAAAAACCAAATACGATGTAAAAGAGTCCCATGAAATCCAGCATGAACTCGTTCCAAGACCAATTCTGGTATTGAAGCAGCAGGCCCGCCGATGTAATGTACAAGAGGATTAAAAACAGTGGCTTTAACTGTTGCAATTTCGTTTTCTGTGAAGTCACCGTTGATGCTTCTAAAGAGGCGTTTCCTTTTACCCCGTCTTTGTTTGATATAATAAATTTCTCGGGCAATGCTTTTTGCAGTGCATCAGGGTCCAGATACTGGTCCATTGTCACTTCTGCTTCACCTTTTTCTAGGTTAATAGAAACTCGAGAGATGTTTGGTAGTTCGTGCAAATATTTCTCGACAGATGCTTTGCAATTGTTGCAAGTCATTCCTTCTATTTGGTAAATGTGTATCATTGAATTCTTGTTGTCAATTGTTTTGCTCCCGAAGTCCCCCAACTATGCATTTACATACTTTGCTAGCAACCCATGGAAATGGTGGACGCCTTGTTCTTTCGTGGGGGAGAATCGCCCAGAAGGATAGAACCGTGATTGGAGTCCTTGATGTACACTTTCTACAACGAATTCATCCTCTCGCTCTACTTTGTCTAGAAGAGCTCCCGCTCCCGATTCTAGTTTTGTTTCGTCGTATACATAAGTGATAAAACTGACCTTGGTTTTATGTAAGCTTAGAGGTTTGACGATGTTAATTGAAAGTCCCCAAGGGTAGAAGTTGAACATCATGTTGGGAAAAACCCAATAGTAATATGCTGCGACTTCCTTTCCGAAATCTGGGTGTCCTTCAGGAAGATCGAATATTTCTGTTCCACCATCGGTGTATCCGATTTGCAGATTCATGTGTGGATAGAGTTCTGTTTTGTAGTTTCCGTAGTCGAGAACACTGTTGAGATCTGCATGCACAAAGGGGATGTGGAAACCTTCCAGGTAATTGTCACAATACAGCGCCCAATGGCAGTTCACAATGTATTCTTTGCTGAGAACATCGTTGCGTTTGAACAATTCGAGAGGCAAATGACCAATGCGTTCGTTCATCTGGTCAAGGACTTCCGAGAAATCGAATGCAGGGTCCAGAGAGACGAACAAATGTCCACACATGTCTTTGATGGAGAACTCACGCAATCCTTCACAGGGTCTGGGGAAGTTTTTTGCCTGAGAAAATTCAGGCATGGATTTAAAATTTCCTGCCAAATCAAATTGACGACCGTGATACATGCACGTGAGACTTTTCATTTTCCCTGGATGGGTTGCCACGAGGTTGCCTCGGTGTGTGCATACGTTGGTTAAGCATTTTACATCATTTTCCTGATCTCGAACGAGGAGCAAAGGCTCGTGTAAAAAATCCGGCAACATCACAAAAGGGTGAACCGTCTTAGTGAGTGGTACAGTGCGAGAAGAATCACCAATCCATTGCCATGTTCTCACAAAGACTTTCTCTTTCAACAAATCAAAGATCTCTGGACTTTGATAAAATCTTGGAGGCAGTGTTTCTGCTTGTGTAATGTCTGGGTTTATGAAAAATTTCTCCATCTTATTCGGCTTTTTCTCTCGTAATCCAAAAGTAGAATGGTATGCCTAGTAAAAACAAACTCAAGCCAGAAAAGAGCACTTCCGATCCGCATCCTATCAGAATCCAAACCGCAAACGCAAATGCGCAAATGGCCACCGTCATTTTTTTGTAATAGTCCTTGTGTGATCTCTTCAGCATAACAACGAAGCTTGTGATTGAAAAAAGGAAGGGAACCGTGACAGCAAGAGTAGTCAATTGCATCATGTAGGAGAATGTCTCTGCGAGACTGTTCGAGTAATTAAAAAGCATGAACAAGGACACTATAAAACTAGAGATAACAATGCCGTAAATCGGAGAATGAGATTGATTCAACTTTCCAAAGATCTTTGGGAACAAACCTGCTTGAGATGCAGCCATAGGAATCGCACCCTGCATAAGAATCCATCCGTTAAGCGCGCCCATGGTGGCGATTACAGCTCCAGCAGCAACGATGTACTTCGCCGATGCTCCCCAAAAGATCTCCGCGACATCAGCAAAAGGCGCACTCGATTGAACTAGAACTTCAGCGGGAATAACTCCCATGATGGATACTGAGCTGAGGATATAAATAAATACAGTGGCGATGGTTCCAAAAATTGTTGCTTGTTTAACGGTACGTGCAGAATCTTGAACACTTCCACTTGGGATGGTGGCACTCTCCATTCCTAAAAACGCAAAAAATGTCAGAACGGTGGTGGTGGTAATCACTGAAAAATCACTTTCTTCAGTCAGATTGTAGGGTGTAAAGTTTTCCATATGAAGGTAGAACATCCCCCAAATTCCGACAAGTAAAATGGGTGCAACTTTAAGAATGGTTGCAATGATTTGGACTAGAGCTACTGTTTTAATTTCTTTTGAATTAATCCAGGTAAAAAACCAAATAATCGTCAAGCCCGTTGCGATCGCACTGAGAGAAGATTCACCCAAGACAGGAAAGAAAACAGCCAGGTAGCCCACTACAGCTATAGTAATCGCAGCGTTTGCACACCAAATAGACACCCAATATCCCCACGCCACTAAGAAAGCAGAGAAGTCACCCATGCCCAACTTCGTGTATGCAAAGGGACCGCCATTGGCTTCGGGGGCAAGCTTCCCCAGATATCCAAACACGACAGCCAGTAAAACAGCGCCCAATGAGGCGCAAATCCACCCCACGATACTGATCCCACCGAAAGCCGCGAGTGCTGCAGGCAACATAAAGATGCCAGACCCGATCATGTTCCCCACAACGAGTGCTGTACAACCCCAGAAGCCTATTTTTTTTGTCTTGTTGATGTTCCCAGTTTTTCTTTGGCCTCAAGTTAAATAGAACTCTCTTGATTTTGAGAGGTTTTATCGTAAAAGACTTCAGATTGGTGGGCGAGAGATTTACAATTGAATGTCTTTGTTAAACTTTGTGTGTTTATTAAACAAAACTTGTGGATGTCGATTTCAAATCTATTTCCTCACGCACTTTTTTTCTTCTATTGTATTTAAGCACAAACAATGAAAAACTAATTCTGACAGTGTTTGAGACGCCTTAGCATTGTCACATGAGCCAGTTTCAGGTCCATGACGCCTATGTTGTAGTGGCCGATAGCCTTGGTAAAAAACACATTGAGTCCACTCTGTTCGTATGAAAAAACCACAGCTAAGACTACCGAAACTCTCTCGCCAAGTTGAAACAATCACTTTGTGAACCAGGCTGTCGAAAACCTCATGCAAACAGCTCCTGACTTTCTTAACTGGGTAGTGTTTGAAGTGTCAGATTAGGATCAGTAGGAAGCACTTGGCACTGATTGATGTCAACTTGGTTGTTATCCAGCAGAGTGAAAAACAGCTGCACTTTAATGTAAATTTGAAATTATTTCAAGTCTATGATTAACAAAGAGGTTTCTAGAATTATTCAGTCACGTCATTCGGTGTATCCAATCGATTTTAATGGGGATGAAATAGAGGATGACATCGTGCTTCAAATTCTTAAAAATGCGAATCATGCGCCAACCCATAGGTTGACTCAGCCCTGGCTTTTTAAAATATTTAGCAAATCTTCTAAAATAAAATTGCTGTCAGAAGTCACGAAATTAAATGGTGATTTTTCTGAGCAGAAAAAAGAAAAATTGGCATCTAATTTCAGGCTATCAAGCCACATTATTTGTGTTTGTATGCATCGAAACCTTCAAAACATTGTTCCCGAATGGGAGGAGATTGCTGCAACGGCGATGTCAGTCCAAAATTTATGGATCTCATGCGTTGACAGCAACATCGGTGGGTATTGGAGTACACCCAAGTATGCGGATCAACTCAACAGTTTCTTGTCTCTTAAAGACAATGAAAGATGCCTCGGGTTTTTCTACCTCGGAGTTCATGCTTCTAAACCCAAGAGAAAGATCAGAAGAACGAACATTGAGGCAAAAACAGAGTGGTTCGGGTGAATGATTGTTGTTTATCTAAGAAAGAACTCTCCACTCGAATAAGTTGTTGCTTGGCCGCCTACAACAATACGTTCTCCAATGTCTCTGCAAGCTAATTTTCCACCTCTTTCTGACAATTGTAAAGCAAGTAGATTCTTTTTTTTCAGTCGAGTGGACCAAAAAGGAATTAAAGTGCAATGTGCAGAACCTGTAACTGGATCTTCTAGAATTGTTGTTTGGGGTGTAAAAAATCGTGACACAAAATCACTTGTATCTCCTTTGGATGTTACGACAACCCCTCCACATCCCAAGTTGATTTGGTCAAACAATTGTCTGTTCAATTGAATGTCTTTAATTTCTTGTTCATTCTTGTAGACCAACATGTAATCCCTTGATTTGTAAACTTCTTGAGGCTGGATATTTAGCGCTGATTGAATCTCTTTTGGAAGTTCTGCGGGGATCGGTGGTCTTGAGGGAAGATTTAAGTCATACCACCCTCCGTGACAAGTGACTTTAAGATTTCCACTCAAGGTTGCAAACACCATCTCATCAAGGGGGAAGTCTAGAATGGTTTTAATAACATGGGCAGCAGCAAGCGTGGCATGTCCACAAAGATCCATTTCAAGTTCTGGAGTAAACCACCTTAGATTAAAACTCTCCCCGTTGTCTATGAAAAAAGCAGTTTCTGCCACCGCATTTTCTTGAGTGATCTTTAAAAGCAGATCGTCTGACAACCAGTTTTGAAGTGGCACGACGCATGCGGGATTACCCCCAAACACTTTGTCGCTAAATGCATCTATCTGGTAATATTTAAACTTCATACAGCAAAGAAACAGTTGTTAAGGATAAAATTCACCGAGGATTGTCTTCAATTGTAAAAGATCTTCGTGGCGAAATACAATGACAATGTTGATGTATTTGATTGATATTTTGTTTTTTATTTCTACGTTTGTCGAATGAGAAATACAATGTTGTTTTTGCTGGTTGCTTGTTTGCCTTTGTGTTTCTTTAGTCAAGGGACAAAATTATTGAATGCTGAGTCTGTGTTAATGTCTTCTCCTGAAAACGATATTTCTTCAACAGAAATTTTAAAAACAGACACGCTAGACTCCTCGTTTTATTTCAATGCGATTGATTGGAAGTACAATGAAAACAATGAGTTGTGGCTGAAACTTCAGTGCCTGAAATCGGCCCAAGAGTGCTGTGAGTGTTCACCTGAGAAAATTGCTGAAGAGTGGATTGCTTAAGAAAATATCTTTGCTCCGAGTTTGTTTTCGGATATTCTTTTGCCTTTTTCTAAATCAATGATTGACCGTTCAGAGGTCGTCATGGTCAATGATTTTCAGAATTATGAGGTTCTTTTTCTAGGGAAAGGGTGCTACATCGAAGGGTATGGTGGTGTTTTATTTGTCAATGGTCGAGTGAACATTGATGGCGAATTGGTGGAATTGATTTACAAATCTGAGGCGTCCTACCCAAACAATTCAGGCGCATTAAACTTTGACCCTTTCTATACCTTTCTATACCAGGACATCGAATTCAAAATATTCTTGAACAGAGAGGAAGACCGTCACGGATACGGGGTCAAGTTTATCGAAATAACGAGGGGAGGTGTCACTCACAGAATCCTCATTACAAAAAACGCAAATTCATTTGGTGCTTTTTAACCAATGACTGGGGATTGTGATGGACCTCACAATCAAACTCCTGAATACCCTTTGATGTTTTTTTGCTGTATGGGTTAATTGCGCCCGCTGGAATAGACCTTCTCCCGCGTTCCGTTGTCATACAAGACGATTTGAACACCAGAAACTTCTTTTTTTACTTTTTGGCCCAAGAGGTTGTGTCTGGAAATCTCGAGTTTTGATGAAAAACCTTCACTTTCTTCTATTTCCGATGGACTTCCTTCGCTTATTCTCATTTCGTAGGGAAACAGTTGAAATGTGTTGTTGACATCCTCAAAGATTTCTGGCATAGAGGCTATGATGAAAAATATTTCCGTGTCAGATGGCGAGAGGTTAAGTGTCAGAGATCCTTGCTGATCATCGCTCATGTTCAGGTCGTGGAATACGGCTCCGTAGATGTCATTTTTTACAAGTACTTTCCCCTGGAAGTAAGAACTGTCGCCATACGTTCCCGTTGGGTCTCCATTGATTTCAAAAGTATAGGTTTCATTCGTGTTGTTGAAGAGCTGAAAGGTGTTGAAAGACCAGGCATTTGTCACAACAGATTCTTCTGGCTGATACCATCCATTGCTGCCAGAGTTGGTGTATGTCTGAATGAATTCGTTGTCATCTAAAGGGTCCGCATAGGTGTTCCATTCGTCTTCATTTGTGATCGCCTGAATGGGAAGGATGAAATCGAAGTCGTTGGTCATATGTGCGGCCCAATCCATAAAATGATTTCGAAACGCACTGCCACCAATTTGGTTGTACAAATATTCTTGGGGGAGCTCCTCCGTGCCGCTAAATAAACCTGACGTAATAATGCTGTCTGGCACATCCGCTTCTTCGGTTAAATAATATAACAACAGCGCCAAAGCATATTGATGAACATATCGTTGCCAATTGCTCGGATAGGTAGACGGATAATTACTGTAGCTTAACCAAAGCGGAACATGTGACATGCGCACGAGGCTCTCAGCTTCTACAAAAGCCCTGGGAGCATCGATGTTTTCAACGCCTGAAAACCAATTTGCAGAAGCTTCAATATACCATTGGCTGTCACCATAATATGCGAATCCAGGAGCATTTGCATTGTATTGGAAAACGTGAAAGGTCTCATGACACGTGTTTTCCCAATCGTTGGCTAGCCATGAAGGTAAAGTCAGAAAAGGATAACCATTGGAATCAGTTCCCTGTCCATTCGCCCATCCATATGGATCGAAAACATCATTTGAATTGCTTGGATTGTGGAGGTAAACATTGTAAAAGTATCCATCTATAGGGTTGGGAGGATCCATCATGTTTAATTCATTCAGGCAGATGTCCCGGTAAGAAACCATGCTGTCTAACAAAAGGTCTGCTTCTTCAGACATGTCAAAATCATGGTCCCACCAAACCAAATAGATACTTCGAGACATGGTGTCACACTCTGTAAAATTTCCGTAAACAGAGTTCGTGGTGAACTGAGCATTAGCGGTAGTAGAAAAAGATAAACAGAACATCAAAATAAGTGATGCTTGGATTGCTTGAATGAAATATAGAATGATTTTCATGTGCTGAAATTACGGTATTCCCAGCAATCATTATTGTTTTGTTCACACAAGTATTTGAATCCACAGTAGACGTGTAATTTGTTGTTATTTAGTTAAATAACGTTATTTATTTGGTTATCAGAATTTAAGGTTTTAAAATTGTTTTCAAGTATCTGAATTACAAATTAGTAACACCATCTTATTTTTAATTTCTTTCAAGATGATTAATATCCAAATTTTACAAAGTGTTTTGTTGCGCATTTTGCTTGTTGTGGCCTTTGTTTTCGCCCTAAGTTTCTCGGCACTTTCCCAAGTTGATATTTTTGTCCACCATGCATGTGATGAAACAAATGAATTGAATTACGATGCTGAGTGTGAAGTTGAGGCTGGTGGACTATACATGTTCGACGAAGCTTTAGGGTTGTGTATTTGTATCATAGATTCGGTTCCCGGATGCACGGATTTTTCAGCTTGCAACTTCAATGTTGAAGCTACAGAAGACGACGGCTCTTGTGAGTCTTCATCATGCGCTGGCTGCATGGACTCGGAGGCATTTAACTACGACTCTGATGCAACAATTAACAACAATGATTGTGAGTATGTTGGGTGTCCAATTGTGATTGCATGCAACTATGATCCTACAGCGAGCATTAACGATATTAATTTGTGTGAGTATACATCATGTCAAGTCTGCACATCTATTTCAGCTTGTAATTTTGACCCCAACGGATTGTTTGGCAACAATGCGCTTTGTGTTTATGCTGAGTCCGGTTATGATTGCAATGGTGTTTGTTTGCTCGATGAAGATGGCGATGGAGTTTGCAATGCGTTTGAAGTCTTTGGATGTGATCATTTCATGGCGTTAAACTTTGATGCTGTTGCTACAGAAAATGACGGGTCATGTATCTACAATTGTACTTACAGTTCAGCGATAAATTACAATTCGGAAGCCACCTTGGATGATGGCACATGCCTGTTTGAAGAATTTGATTCCGAAGGCGTTTACAACTCGGGGTTTGAAGATGGGATTAATTCTGTCATCTGTCCTGATATTTCCAGCTGTCCTGGTGACTTAAATGGTGATGATCTCGTGAGTTCTGCAGATCTTTTAACCTTCTTGTCTGTATTTGGGTCGTATTGCGAAGTGCAATAAGCATCACATTCGCACTTCTTGTAATTTTGAGAACTCCCATTTCTGGCTAAACGCAAGACACGTTTTCTCAGGTCATTTCAGTTTCCTTGATTGTTGTCTATCTCACAACAATATTTTTCTCTTTCTCAGATGGTTTTATGTTTTTATTAAGTTATGACATATTTCTGCGTGGCAATATCTCATCTAGCAGCAACGAAGTGGTAATTTTACAGCGGAAATTAAGAAGTAAACAATTGACGGAAAATGATACGAAAGCTTCAAACAGAAACAGAAGAATTGTTCAACACAATCTCTCATGGTATCGCAGCTCTTGCTTCGTCAGTGGGATTTGTACTTTTGGTGATACTTGGAGATTCTTCTGAGCTGAGCTTCACGCTATTTAGTTCCATCGTTTTTGGAGTAAGTCTGGTTTCACTTTACACTTTCTCAACGATTTATCATGGCGCGAGAAATGCAAAGACAAAGAACATCTTTCACATCCTAGACCATTGCGGAATCTATCTACTTATAGCAGGCACGTATACACCTGTTCTCTTAGTTTCTATTGGTGGAACAACGGGATGGATGATTTTCGGTATCCAGTGGACGGTGGCATTGATGGGTATTGCAATGAAAATATTTTATACAGGAAAATTTAATGTAATTTCAACTCTGATGTATGCGTTGATGGGGTGGATGATTGTGCTGCGATGGCAGGACCTTGTTGAATCGATTCCAAGTGCGGCAGTAACTCTTTTGCTGGCTGGAGGTATTTCATATACAGTAGGTATCGTTTTTTATTTGATTGATACCAGGTTGAAGTTTTCACATTTTATATGGCATTTGTTTGTGATGGCAGGTAGCTGTTTGCACTACATCATGATCGTTAAATATGTGTTGATATAATTAGTAAATATTAGCATTGACATCCAGATATTCACATGATTTATTCATATGCTGCTCTATCTTTGGAAACAATAAAACATTTGACATTGAGATGGTTAAAAAAATCAACAAACGCAATCTGCTCATCGCTGCTCTTGCTGTATTTGCGCTTATGCAGTTAAAGGGGATAGACCCAACTCAGATTGAGATGAACCCTGCTTCGGATTTCTTGCTGATTGAAAAAGCCCCTAAAGAGTTGGCTGGATTGATACAAACTTCTTGTTACGATTGTCATTCTAACACAATTCATTATCCTTGGTATGCCAACATTGCGCCAGTAAGTTGGTGGATACAGGGACATGTGGATCACGGAAGAGAGAAAGTGAATTTTGCGGAATGGGACAAATACACTCTTGAGGAACGTGATTCTTTAAAAAGACTCAGTGCAGATGTGATAGAAAAGAAGTGGATGCCGATTTTAACGTATAAAATCATTCACAAAGAATCGAGGTTAAACGAGGAGCAAAGAACGCAACTTGTCGGTTGGTTAAAAAACTAATCTTTTGTTGAATCTTGTCTTTTAACCAGGCTTGTCGACAACAAATCATCCCGCTTGCGGATGACCCATTTAGAATATATATTTGGGGACCATGAAACAAATTTGTCAAGTTTTATTTATTGTTGCCACAACTTTAACGGCTAGAAACAACCAAGCTCAAACCTTTGTTGTTCAGCCTTACCTTCAAGATGCCACTCCCCATTCGATCAGGATTATGTGGGAAACTTCTGCAGGGGAAGGGTCAGTTGTCATTTGGGGAACAGATGAAACCCTAGGAAATTCTTCCAGCGGAACATCCTTTTCCACTCAAGGATCGGCCATGATGCACGAAGTTCATCTTACGGGTCTAGACCGTTTTACAACGTATTACTATCGGGCTGTTACGGGACAAGCAAGTGCTCAGATTCAGTCATTTAAAACACCCCCTTTTGCATCTGATGAGCAGTCTTTTAGATTCGTTGCGATGAGTGACATGCAAAAAAGCGGTTCTGACCCGGATAAGTATGATGAGATCATTCACGACGGAGTTTTAGATTATTTAGAACAGAATTTGACCGGCGTAGCCTCGGAAGATTTGGCACTCGTCTTAATTCCCGGTGACCTTGTCGATTCCGGAAATATATATGATCAATGGAAAGAGGATTTCTTTCAGTATTCTACAGATCTTTTTGGCAAGGTTCCTGTATATCCAGTGTTGGGGAATCACGAAACGAATACACAGTACTATTTTCAATACTTCCATCTGCCGGAGAATGGAACGGTTGGATATGAAGAACACTGGTGGTGGAAGGATTATGGCAATGTGAGGTTTGTGGGCCTTGATTCAAACGGGCCGTATGATGGAGATTTGCAGCTAGAGTGGTTAGATGGTGTGTTAGAAAATACCTGCCAAGCGGATTCTATCGATTTTGTGTTTGCTGAAGTTCACCACCCGTATAAATCTGAACTTTGGACTCCCGGGGAGAGTGATTTTACAGGTAGTGTTGTCGAGAAAATGGAAGCTTTTTCAGAAAATTGTGGAAAGCCGAGCATTCACTTTTTCGGTCACACCCATGGATATTCGAGAGGTCAGTCCCGAGATCACAAACACGTTTGGATGAATGTGGCTACAGCAGGCGGCGCAATTGATTATTGGGGTGATTGGCCTCAGACTGATTACGATGAATTCTCAGTGACTGAAGACGATTGGGGGTTTGTACTTGTTGAAGTAGAGGCAGGAGTTGACCCCAAGTTTTCTGTCAAGAGGTTAAGCAGAGGAGATGGGAATGTGGAATTAGACAATGCTTTAACCGATAGCTTTTCAGTGAGCAAGGCGGATTATGCGGTCACTACGCCCACTCCGATTTATCCAGTTGATATTGAAGTTGCTCCCGAATGTGTGATTCTTCGAGGATCAACATTCAATATAGACGCGATGCATGGAGCGTCTCATTGGCAGGTTACAGAAACTTCTGGATCGTATAGCAATCCCGTTGGCGAGGTTTGGGAGCAATTTGAAAACATATATTTCAACGAAGACACCCAAGAAGGAGAACTGTTGACAGAGGAGTACATGTCGGGAATGCCAGAGAATACTCAATTGTGGTGGAGAGTTAGGTACAGAGATAAGGAGTTAAATTGGAGTGACTGGAGTGAGGAATCGGCATTCTCAACAGGCACGTCTCCTTTGGGTGATAACTTGCTTGAAAATCCAGGAGCGGAGCAGGGGATGAGTGCTTGGGTGATAGAGCAAGGTGTTTGTGAGGCGATGCTTGCAGGCGATTGTGCTGGAACCAATCCCCATTCAGGAGCCTATTATTTCTGCGTTGGAGGTCTGTGCTCAGAAAGCGCAATCGCAATCATGCATCAAGACATTGATGTCACCGCATATTCAGATTCTATTGATTTGGGCATACTCGAGGTAAGCTTCGGAGCGATGATGTCAGACTGGAGTGGAGCTGACCTTCCTGAGATGCGCTTGCTGTTTTTAACATCTGGCGGCGTTGAAATTGGCAGCACAGAGTTCTATGACGGACCCCATACAATTTGGACACTTGTGGGGGGGCAACTTGAAGTACCCGCTTTAACCCGCTTGATCAGATGCGTACTTAAAGGCACCCGCAATGAAGGAACAGACAACGATTCATACTTTGACGATGTCTTTGTAAAAGTGGGAAGCCAAATTTTGTGCGAGGATGCCCCAGTGAATCTCACCTCGACATCTCCCCCAATCACTACCTTACATGCTTTTCCCAATCCTGCAATTGATGAAGTTGCGATTGAATTCGGTTCTCTTTCAGGTGAGGGTATTCAAGTGAGGATGTTTGATGGTGCAGGTAGAAAAATCCTGCCTGAATTGAAGGTTATGCATGAGAAAGTTGTTGTATACAGAGGGAGTTTGTCAAAAGGCAACTACCATGTTCTCGTGATAAATCAAAACGGTGAGTCAGGCAGTGTGTCATTTGTCTTTGAATGAATGGTGATACTTAGTCTAGCTTATGATCGTTTTTTTGATGCAAACACCGATTGATAACTTCACACAACTGCCTGATTAATTTAACTATAGGTTAAGCACTACATCAGAATTTTTTGCTATCTTGTTGTTCCTTTAAAAAAAATCATTACATGAGAAATATTTTACTTGGAGTTGCTTTGTTTTTGATTTCAATGGTCGCTTTAGGTCAATCTTTTGAAGGGTTTGCTCTCTACAACACGCAGGGTTCGAATACAACATATTTAATTGACGAAAACCTGAATATAGCTCACACCTGGAACCTCTCTACTGAGTGTAATTATACGGTTCAATTAAAGAACAATGGAAACCTTGTTCGTGGAACTAAATACAACAACAACCAATTAGGTGGAGCCGCAGATGCAGGGAGAGTTCAAGAAATCGATCCGTCAGGAAATATCGTTTGGGATTATATTTATTCATCTGCAGATCACTTAAGTCACCACGATTTAACTTTGGTGGGGGACAATGTGCTCCTTACAGCTTGGGAAGTTAAATCGGCCTCAGAAGTGAATGCTGCGGGATATGAAGACTCAAACTCAGAAAAATGGCCCACCCATTTTGTTGAGTTGGCTCCAGATGGAAATGGCAGTGCTTCTGTTGTTTGGGAATGGCATATTTGGGACCACATGTGTCAAAATACGGATGCTGCAAAACCCAATTATACGGAGGACTTCTCTTTACATCCTGAGCTCATCGATATCAATATGATTCAGCAAATGGGTCCCCCTGGAGGTGGAGGAGATGGCGATTGGTTTCATGTGAACGGAGTCGATTACAATGCAGATTTGGATCAAATTTGTTTTTCTTCAAGGTTTGCCTCAGAAATTTATATCATCGACCACAGTACAACTTCAGAAGAGGCTGCTTCCCATGAAGGTGGCAATTCAGGAATGGGTGGCGACATCTTATATCGTTGGGGAAACCCCTTAAATTATGGTGTTGCAGCAGCTCAGATAATCCCCAACGCTGTTCACGATGTTCGTTGGATTACAGATGACGGAAGGCCAAATGGAGGATACTTACAGATTTTTAACAACAGCGGAGTCAGCAACAATCAATCTGCGGTTGATGGAATTGAAACACCCTTAGACTCTGCGACTGGTTACACCTATGTTTTGAACGCAGGCCAAGCATATGGTCCAGCTACATACACTACAAGGTATGAGTGTGCTTACTCAGCCAGCGGCCAATCTTCTTCAGATAGAATGTCCAATGGCAATGTTTATGTGAATGCTTCAGGAGGTCAAGGAGGTGCAGGAGTTATGTATGAAGTGAATGCTGATGGGGACATCGTTTGGGGCCCTTACAATGCCCAAACACAGAAAGGATTTAGATATGAGTGTGACCATCCAGGAATTGTCGCTCTTGAGTCTTTTGTAAATTCTGCTACGAGTTCTTGTTTCACATCCTCGGTAAGCGAAGTAGATGCTACATATCTCATCTATCCCAACCCCACAAACGGGATTGTCAATATTGATTTGAGTTCTTTAAGCCAATCTTTTATTGAGTTTACGGTGACAAATATTACTGGCGTTGAAATTCATAGAGAGTGGATACGCAACACGAAGCGAATTCAATTTCATTTAGAAGGTTACTCTGAAGGCATGTATTTCATCAATGTTAGGAATCGAAAAGGGGAGATGATTTCTCAACGAATTTCTTATTTTAAGTAGATGTTCTTTCGCTGCTTTTTTCTCTTTTTCTCAGTAATTGCCTCAGTTACGATCTTTTCTCAGAGCGAGTTTTATGAGACAGATGATGTGCGAGAAATACACATCGACTTTTATGATGAAAATTGGGATGCTCTTCTTGACAGCCTCTATATTGAAGGTGAAGGTGGCAGAATTTTAGCGAATGTAGACATAGATGGGAGCACTTACTACAGTGTGGGAGTTCGATACAAAGGATACAGTTCCGTCAGTATCAACTACGTCAAGAATCCATTTAACCTGAAGTTAGACTATGTTATTGAGGGTCAAAATCATGAGGGAATCGACAAGCTTAAGCTTTCTAATGTTATTCAAGATCCGTCATTTCTGAGAGAGGTGCTCTCCTACGAAGTCTGTAGAAAGTATATGCCTGCTTCGAAAGCAAATTATACGAATCTTTACATCGGTGGAATCTTGTGGGGGTTGTACACAAATGTTGAAGCTGTCAACAAAGAATTTTTAATCGAACATTTCGGCAGCAAATATTCACCCTTTTTTAAGTGCAATCCCGAGGAATTGAACATTCAAATTGGTGGCGAAAACTCAAATTTGAGTAACACCCATGGGACGGACAGTATGGATTATGTTCCTTACTATGATCTTGAGTCCAACTTTGGGTGGTCGAGTCTCTATCATTTAATTGACACACTTAACAACGCTCCAGCCGAAATCAGTCAGGTCTTAAATGTTGACCGGACGTTGTGGATGCATGCATTGAATTACAGCATGGTCAATTTTGATTCTTATATCGGCTACAGTCAAAATTATTACTTGTACTTAGATCAAGCGAATCAGTTTAACCCCATCATTTGGGATTTAAATATGTCTTTTGGGAGTTTCCGGCTGACTGATGCATCACAACTGTTCTATGGCGGATTTGACATTCTTCAAGCCCAAAATATGGACCCCCTCATACACCACAATTTCATCTCTGTATCGCCTCGACCTTTGATGACCAGCCTGTTTGAATCTGAGAGAAATCGAAAAATGTACCTGGCTCATATTCGTACGATTGTAGAGGAGAATTTTGAGAATCAAGCATATGTGACTCGTGCAGAATCTCTCAAGGAGATGATCTTTCAGGATGTCCTGAACGACACAAATAAATTCTATTCGGACGATGATTTCATTTCGAATATCTATGGTCAAGTTTCGTTGATTTCTTCAATTTGTCCAGGCATAACTCAGCTTATGGACGCGCGTTCAGCATACTTGTCTTCTTATCCGGGCTTTTCCGGAGAGCCTGAAATTTCAAATATAACTGTGAGTTCGGATGGAGAACTCCTCTTGGGCAATGACGTATGGATTCATGCGGAAATTGTGGATGCCACATATGCACACGTATCCCATCGGTTCGGAAACAACCAGAGATTTGTGTCTGTTGAAATGTTTGATGATGGCAATCACAATGATGGGAGTGCTGGTGACAGTGTCTATGGCTGTAAACTTGAAGACTGTAGCAACTCGATAGATTATTACCTGTATGCAGACAATGAAGTCTCAGGTGTGTTTTCACCAGCGAGAGCGGCACATGAATTCTACAATCTGAACTCAAACATCTCCATTGGTGATTTGGTCATCAATGAGGTCATGTCCAACAATTTGTCTGTTGCTGCAGACCCGAGTGGAAAGTATGAAGATTGGATTGAGTTGTACAACACGACTGATTCCCCGATATCTACAAACAACCTTTATTTGTCTGACAACCTCACAAATGTGTTAAAATGGGCATTGCCCAATCATGTTATTCCCGCACACGGATACTATGTTATTTGGGCCGATGAGGATGGAAGCCAAGGTGAAGAGCACGCAAATTTCCAGTTGTCAAATACAGGAGAGTCTATCACATTGAGTCATGCAGACAGTACTGTGATTGATGACGTGTCTTTTCAAATGCAAAACATGGATGTTTCCTATGGAAGAAGTCCAAATGGTGTCGGAGACTTTGCGATGCTAACGCCTACCTTTAATTCGTCAAATGACATGACCTCTGTGATTGAAGATCAAGAGTCACATGATTGTAACGCTTCTCCAAATCCTTTTACAGACTGTCTGACCATTAGAGCATGTGGAAGTTACTCTGTCAGTGATGTGTTTGGGCGTCTAATAGTAAAGGGCGAAGACCACCGTCTGATTAACACGTCATTTTGGTCTCCAGGAGTTTATTTTGTGCAAATGGACCACTCTCAAGCGGTTCCTGTCAAGTTGTTAAAATTAAAATAATGATGAAAGGATACTCACTACTGTTGATGTTTTTTTTTATACAGATTCAATTGCATGGCCAAGTAATTGTGAATTACACCACATCTGATGGCTTGCTCGACAACTTCGTCGAATGTCTGGATGTTGATGCCCAAAACAACATCTGGTTTGGAACCTCTGTGGGTTTGCAAATGTTTGATGGTGACAACTGGATGACCTACAATACAACTTCCTACCCGGAGATGGTGAGTGACAACATCAAGGTGATTCGAGCCATGAGCAATGGGGATATTTGGATAGGCACCGATTTTGGCGCTTGTAAATTTGATGGTTTAAATTGGACTACTTTTGACAATACGAATGGACTCAACCACAACATTGTTAAGAGCATTGATGAAGCAACAAACGGTGTCATTTGGGTAGGGACGATGACAGGTATTTCCTACTATGACGGTACAGAATGGGGGGCTTTAGAATCTCCACACTGGAGTGGTGTAAACGTGACGATAGCTGAAGCCCCGGACAGCATGTGGTTTGGTTCTCCGCTAGGAGGAGTTGCATTTTTCGATGGGTCAGATTATACTACCTATGACAGTCCTTTTGGATTGCTAAACAACAACACCACTGATTTGCTAATCGACAATGATGGGAACAAATGGATTGGAACAGATATTGGGATTTCTGTTTTGGATGAAAACAACCTCAATGTTTCTCAATTTACACAGATGTATTTGTTGCCTCCCCCTGACACCTTAAATCAAATTGTAGATTTAGACATGGATTCTGAAGGTCGGATATGGGCGGGGATTTATGTCGGATATTTGGGTGTAGGAGGTGTTGCGATGTGGGATGGTGATGATTGGACTGACTATGACGTGTCAGATGGTTTGGTGGGGCCAAATATCAGAGGCCTCGAAATTGATTCTTATGACAATGTTTGGGTAGCGACTGGAACGGGTGTGTCAAAAATCGGCAATCAAACGAGTGAGATTTCAGACATTGAAGAGGTTGAAGCATGGGTGTATCCGAATCCATGCAGCGGTGAAATCACAGTCTCTCTAGGAGGTTATTTTGAATCAAATACCATTTCTGTTTTCGATACACAAGGTCGCGTGATTCAAATCAACCGTTTCTTCAACTCAAGCGAGGTGAGGTTAACAATCGAAGGTGAACCGGGCACATACTTTCTTCAAATTTTGAAGCACAACCCCCAGACAAAAGCAGAGATGATTTCTGTCATGAAACTGTAAAAGAAATCGATTTCCCTTTTGGTTACGGTTTCCAAACTGCTTTTCGACTGCCGTCAGAGTATACAGCGATGCTAAGCTGTCCTCGAGTAGGTCCATGAAGTAACTGACGTCCCAAAAAGTCATACCAAAACTCGATTCCTGGAGTAGATTCAACGTCATTGATATACAAATCAACTCCCGAGGTTGATGGGTCGGACCATGTGAATGGATAGCTGCAAACCACTTCTGGAAAACCAGCAAATAAACCAGACACAAGATTGAGTTTTCCAGAGAAATAAGAAGGCAGCTCAGATGGCAATATCAAATATCGTATTTCATTCATAAATGGCCCTATACCATATACGTTGGGCGCAGAACTTAACTCTTCGGAAGCGAGCATTAAACCTTCATTGTCTACAAGTTGAAAACCCGAATATGGAAACATATAGTTTGTGGTATAACTTGTGGACATCGAAATCGTGACAACGCCAGAAACTTCCATGTCAGGTTGAATGACAGAACTTAAAGAGACATGGATAGAATCGCAAAGTTCACTTGGGTTAAACACACCTGATCCACATGCAGACTGGCATTCTTCTAATGTCCAAAATGGCACAATGCCATCACAACCTCCCCATGTAAATTGAGCGCAAGATTGTGAATCGGCATTGAAGTAGTAGGCCTGTATTGCCGCAAAACAAGGTCCCGGATCAGGTTCTAATTCACAAAGCGTTTGAGAAAAGGCCAAGCCTCCATTGACCGCGAATAGAATGAGTGTCGAAAGTTGAAATGTCTTTTTCATCAGATCTAAAATTATTAATATAGGTTAAGAAATATAGTGTGAATTTATTCTACATTGCATGGATGAATAGAGTAAAATTTATGAAGGGTGCACTTGCATCTGGTGCTGCTTTTTTTGCAGCGCCTTTTTTTGTTGCTGCCCCTTCTAAGCATGTTGAATCTACCTATGATAAACTCAGAGAAAAGATCGGATTCAATCATGTTCCGAACAATGAAATCAAGACCATGAATACAGTCTTACATAAAGCGAACACAAGAGGGTCAGCTGACCATGGTTGGTTAAAAGTGAACCACACATTTAGCTTTGCGAACTATCACAATCCTGAGCGGATGCATTTCGGTGTGTTGCGCGTTTTCAATGATGATTCTATTGCAGGAGGAAAAGGGTTTAATACGCACCCACATGACAATATGGAAATCATTACCATTCCTTTGCAGGGGGACCTTCAGCACAAAGACAACATGGGCAATGGTACAGTGATTAAAAGCGGCGATGTACAGGTGATGAGTGCTGGAACAGGAATCACACACAGTGAGTTTAATGCAAGTCAGGAATTGGATGTTAAAGTCTTGCAAATCTGGCTTTTTCCCAACAAAAAGAATGTGACACCTAGGTATGATCAACTGGCAATTCGAGATCTTCAAGTCCAGAATGAATTCTGTCAGATACTGTCTCCAAATGACCATGATCAAGGTGTTTGGATTCATCAAAACTCTTGGTTCAGCATGGGAGAATTTAACGACAAAAAAACTTCGGAATACAAATTAAAGGCGATCAACAACGGTGTCTATGCATTCATCATCGAGGGAAGTGCTGTGATTGAGGGTCAGATGTTAGAAAAGCGGGATGGGTTTGGAATGTGGGACATGACATCCATCTCTATTTCCGCCGAAAAGAATTCACGAATATTGCTGATGGAAGTTCCCATGCAGATTTGAGTTGATTTTTTCGGGACAAATCCCCGGATTGTAGCATGCTATTTTCTTGCCTACAATCTCGAGTTGCTTGTGCATGATTTGCTATGTTTACAACATGAAAAAAACCAAGATATTTTTATCTATAATTGCCGGTGTTTTTCTGATTGTGGGTGGATCTGTTTATGTCTTTGTTCAGACCTATTCGACAGATTATAACTTCACGATATTTTCATCAGACATCAAAACTGATGTAAGAATCGTTTTCGATGATATGGCTGTGCCTCACATCTATGCTGACTCTGAGGCAGATGCCATGTATGCTCTTGGCTATGTTCATGCTTCTGAAAGATTGTGGCAGATGGATTTACTCCGCCGTGCTGGTGGAGGTGAGCTTGCGGAGCTTTTGGGTCCAGACATGATTGAGAACGATAGGTATTTGAGGACACTGGGGATGAGCAAGGCAGCCAGCAAGGATGCTTTTGAGTTTGAAAAGACATCTTCCACAAAAATCAAGTCTGCAGCTCTAGCTTATTTAGCTGGTGTAAATAAATTCATCGGTGAAGGCAGTTTCCCCATTGAATATACAATTTTAGGTGCCACCCCCAAAGCGTTTTCTACTTTGGATATATACAAAACAGCTGGTTTTATGGCCTACAGTTTTGCCATACACATTAAAACCGAACCGATTGTAGATTGGATGAAAACCAATTTAGATTCGACTTATTTGACTGATGTTGCAATGGGTGTGAAAGGATTTACAAAAACTCCCACACAAAACGCGTCTGCCGATCTTACGGCTTTCTCAGATATGGCAAATCGTTTGGACACAAATTTGCCTGTCTCCCAATTTATCGGTTCCAATGCTTGGGTCATATCAGGCTCAAAAACCCAATCAGGAGAAGTGATCTTGTCCAACGATACCCATATGAAGTATTCTTCACCATCCGTTTGGTATGAGGCACATATATCGACGCCTGAGTTAGAATATTATGGAAACCACATTGCTGGTGTTCCATTTCCTCCATTGGGACATACTAGAAAAAGGGCTTGGGGTATTACCATGTTTGTGAACGATGATGTGGATCTTTACAAAGAGACCCTGCAAGGAAATCAGTATTTGTATGATGGGAAGATGCTGGATTTGGAGATCTCTAAGGAAGTGATTCATGTTGCGAATGGCGAAGATGTTGAATTTGAGGTGAGAAGCACGTTGCATGGGCCATTGATCGCTGACAGTGTGTCGATGTGGTGGGCGTATATGAAGTATCCTGAGAACTTGATTCAGGAAGCTTTCTATGGTCTTTCTAGATCGAAAAGCATGGAAGATGTTAAGCATTCGGCATCTTTAATTCATTCGCCGGGATTGAACATATTGTATGGAGATCAAGAGGGAAATATAGCTTGGTGGGCTGCTGCAAAATTGCCGATCAGATCTGCTACAGCTGACTCTAAATCAATACAAGATGGCTCGCTTGCTGAAAACACAATCCAAGGATGGTATGATTTCTCCAAAAACCCTCAAACGATCAATCCTGAAAGTGGCTATGTTTTTTCCACCAACAACTCGCCAGAGGATGTCGATGGTATCCATTATCCTGGTTATTATTATGGAGGGAATACACGAGCTGAAACGATTGTCCGAGCCCTTTCGAGCGACAAAGATGATTGGACTTTAGAAGATTCTCAGGCCTTACAAATGAACACGCATTCTCCTGTTTATGAGAGCAACTGTAGGATGTTGTGCGAATATGCTGCGGAAAACAATTTTGAAGGCATTTATGCAAAGCATTTCCATAAAATGGAAGATTGGAGGGGTACACATGAGATCAATGAGGTGGAGCCGACGATTTATTACAGATGGATGCACGCACTTATAAAGGCTGTTGTTACAGATGAATTGGGTGCAGATAATTACCTCACATTCAGAGGGACCATCGTATGTGAGAATACATTTCCGTTGATCTTACAGAACAGTGATTCACCATGGTGGGATGATCATGATACGGAAGTCATAGAAACTGCACAGCAGATGGTTCGCAGATCTTTTCAGATTGCGATAGATGAGATTGTTGAAGATAGAGGTGCAAATCCATCTGCATGGCAATATGGAAAAATCCACCACATCACACACAAACACGCGATGGGCAAAGTCCCGGTTTTAGAAGACTTGTTTAATGTTGGTAGGTTCGAAGTTCCATCCTCAAAAGATGCGCTCTGTAAATACGAATTTAAATTGACCGACACCGTTGATTTTGAAGTTTTCTCTGGTCCAGCTATGAGGGTTTCTTTGGATTTCTCAGATGTAAACGCCTCAGAAAGCATCCTTCCTACAGGGCAGTCCGGGAATGTGTTCAGCCCTTACTACGATAACCAAGCGGGCATGTATCACTCCGGTCAGTTTCGCAAGCAGAGAATGGATCAATCGGAGATAGAAAGCGTTAAAATAGGTGAGTCGTTTGTTAGAGTTAAATAAATTAACAGCATACATTTTATAATCTTGTATATATGAAAGTAATAGTATTAGGTGCGGGCCTTGTAGGTGCACCCATGGCTTTAGATCTTGCAAAAGGAGCAGAGTTTGAGGTTACAGTAGCGGATATCAGTCGAAAGAATTTAGATAAATTTAAAACCCACAACATTTCTACATTAGAAATGGATTTAGACAATGAGTCTGATCTTATGGAGGTGCTGAAAGATCATGATTTGGTCTTAAATGCAGTTCCAGGATTTATGGGCTACAGAACGACAGAACGTATTTTACGGGCTAGAAAAAATGTGGTGGACATCTCCTTTTTTCCTGAAGATGCTTTAAAGCTAGATGGTCTTGCAAAAGACCACGGAGTTACAGCAATTGTTGATTGCGGAGTAGCTCCTGGCATGAGCAACATTCTTCCAGGTTATGTTGATTCCATCTTAGATAAAACCGACTCTATTTTAATTTATGTAGGTGGCCTTCCTAAGGTAAGAGAACTTCCTTACGAATACAAAGCAGTGTTTTCTCCGATCGATGTTATTGAAGAATATACACGTCCTGCGCGTTACATTGAACATGGTAAGCTTGTCACAAAGCCTGCTTTGTCTGAGCCTGAATTGCTTCATTTCGATAAGGTCGGTACACTTGAGACGTTTAACAGCGATGGAATAAGATCCCTTTCCAAGACGATGCCTCACATTCCAAACATTAAAGAGAAAACGCTTCGTTATCCTGGTCATATCAGGTTAATGGAGATTATGCGAGAGGCTGGTTTTTTCAGTTCAGAACCCACAGAAGTGAATGGCGTAGCAATTCGTCCCATTGATCTTACTGCAAAGCTGCTTTTTCCTCAATGGGAATTGAAACCTGGAGAAGTTGATTACACAATCATGCGAATTGAAGTTGCAGGCCAACTTGATGGTAAGAAGGTGAGACATACGTATACTTTGTTTGATGAGTATTGTCCAGAGACGAAGGTTCACAGCATGGCTAGAACGACAGGTTATACGGCCACGATGGCCATTCGCATGCTCGCCAAAGGATTGTACAATGAGAAAGGCATTGTCGTCCCAGAATTTATTGGAAAGAACCACAAATGTGTTCAGTTTATCCTTGATGGACTTGCTGATCGAGGCGTCAATTACGAATTGCATATAGATTAAGAAAGGGAGATTTGTGTTGTGACTTCAAGGTGTTTATTGATCTTTACGTAGAGGTTGTTTTGTGATTCTTTCCCTAAATAACCCCTGTGTAAGGTGCAATTCTAAAGATTATGTTAAAGATGGTTTAATGCCAAGTGCTTTGTGTAATTTTTCCTCAAGAAGTGGCCTACTGTTTCATAGATTTACATTCAAAATCATCCAGCGCTCTAAAAAATGATAAAGTCATCTCTTGTGTTTGTTAATTTACTAGCAATCAGCGTTTTGTTTTTGTGTAGTTGTGACGGTGATGGAAAAGTCATAGAAGCAAAAGGAAGTGACACTTCCCAAACTGGAATTTTCACAAGCGCAATCCCTCCTTCATTTTCCAACGACGAATCTTCAAAGACTGAATCGTTCAAGGTGAGGGTGATCGAAGTTCTTCAAACTTCGAAGTATTCTTATTTGAAGGTGGAAGGAGAAGGTGACGGTTTGAGTGTAGGAGAACCTTACTGGATTGCGACTTTAAAGAATGATTTTATTGAGGGAGAGGACTATGTCTACAGAGGACGTTTGTTTAAAACAGACTTTGAGAGCAAGGAGTTTAATAGAATATTTGATGAGATATATTTGGTCTCATTTGTTGATCGCTTAAATGAGATATCACGGACTGAGTTATCTGTTGTTGCAATTGCTGATCTGGTTTCCAATCAGGTTGCTTTTACAGGTAAATCGGTCAAGGTCTTCGGTCAAGTTGTCAAAGTAAATGATGGAATTATGGACAGAAACTGGATTCACTTGGTTGATGGTTCTGCTGATGATTATGATTTCGTGATTACTACGAAGGCTACTGTATCCGTGGGTCAGACTGTCACTTTTGAAGGTTTAATCACGACCAATAAAGATTTCGGTGCGGGCTATAAGTATGATCTACTTATGGAAGATGCGGTAACCATTAAATAAAACAAATTGAAAAGACTTTTTTCTACTTCTTTTGCAGGAATATATATTCTTGTATTTGCTGTTGCTATTGGCGTAGCGACATTCATAGAAAATGATTTCGGTACCAGTTCTGCAATGAAGCTTGTCTACAAAGCCTTGTGGTTTGAAGTTTTGTTGACACTCTTCTCCATCACTTTGGTTGTGAATGTCGTGAAATATAAAATGATTTCTCAAAAGAGATGGGCTTTGGTTATTTTTCATCTATCGATGGTAATGATCCTTGTAGGAGCTGGGATTACAAGGTATTTTAGTTATGAAGGGACGATGCATATCCGAGAAGGTGAGTCATCAAATACGATACTTTCACGCGACACTTATTTAAATTTCCAAGCGACTTCCAATGGGAATGTTTATGAATTTAGTGAACCCGTTTTATTTTCTTCCATAGGGAGCAATTCTTTTCATGAGAAGTACAATGTTGCAGGACGCTCTGTTACAGTTGAGGTGAACGATATCTTGCCCAACCCGACCAACTTCCTTGCACAATCCTCTACGGGTCAACCCATTCTTAAAGTTGTTTATGGTGGAAGCGGATCTAGACAAGAATTCTATATCGCAGAAGGGGAGAGAAGGACGTTGTTTGGACTTAATTTCGACTTCAGTAAATCTTTAGAAGACTCATCATCAGTTGATTTTACGGATTCTCCTGCAGATGTTACTCTTTATTTTTCTGAAGGTGAACTGTTCATGAAATCACGTTCAGCTCTGTCTGAGATGGTGATGTTAACCCAAACACAGTCAGCTCTCTTGGCTAGCAAGATTTATCCACTCAAGCTTCGTTCCTTGTATGACAATGGTGAAAAGGGTTTTGTGTTCGGTGACTTCCTTCCATCAGGAGAGCTGAAGATGAAAAGTACTGGTCGCAAGCTAGAAAACAGTTCTACAATTGGGGTTTCATTGAAAGTAACCATCGACGGTGAGGAGTTCGACAGATACGTTTTCGGTCGCAACGGTGGTGAAGGTCACGCAGAAATGTTTCCTGTTGAAGGGATGGACTTTTCGGTTAGTTATGGATCCAAAAGAATTCAACTTCCTTTCAGTATCTATCTCAATGAATTCATTATGGACAGATATCCTGGGACAGACAGCCCTGAATCTTATGCAAGTGAAGTAACGTTAATTGATGAAAGAAATCAAGTTAGAGAAGATCACAGAATCTTTATGAATCATGTTTTAGACCACGCTGGGTTTAGGTTCTTTCAATCTTCCTTCGACCCAGATGAACTAGGGACATATCTCAGTGTTAATCACGACTACTGGGGCACCATGATTACCTATTTCAGCTATGCTTTTTTCACACTTGGTCTTGTGATGGTGTTTTTCAGTAAAAAGACCAGATTTTATCAACTTTCACAGAAATTAAAAAAACTTCAAGACAAGAGGTTTGTGTTTCTAGCCTTCATGAGCATTTCAGCTTGTGTCTCTCAACCTATTGTCGCCCAACAATCCATCAAGCCCACACTGACTGAGTTGTTTTATGTTGACAAGGATCATGCTGAATTGTTTAATACTGTGATTGTTCAAGACTTCAAAGGACGTATGAAGCCCATGCAAACTCTTTCCAATGAGTTGTTACGCAAGGTGACCGGGAAGTCAGAGTACAATGGTGTGTCTGCAAGTACAGCGATTTTGTCTATGTATGCGGATGCCCAAAATTGGTATTCAGCCCCCATTGTGCGTTTTGGAAAACACCAGGGAATTGCCGATATAATCGGTGTCTCATCTGAGAATTTAGCCAGCTATAAAGATTTTTTCTTTGAAGATGGTTCGTATAAACTGAGTGCTGAAATACGTAATGTAACTGCTAAAAGCCCCGTTGAACGAGGGACATATGACAAACAACTTATTAAAGTTGATGAAAGAGTAAACATTGTTGGGATGATTTTCTCGGGTTCGTTTTTTAAGATTATTCCCATTGAGGGAGATGAAAACAACACATGGGTAGGCGAGAGATTTAGCAAAGAGAATTCAGACGAACTCACGTCCCCCGTGGCTGAGGCATTCTTCAGCACCTATAGAAGAGCGCTATTTGATGCAGTTCAGTCCTCTGAAAGTGGGGATGCCAATACTGGAAATAAAATTTATCAACTTTGCAATCAGATTGTCTTTGAACTCAAGCAATATCAGTCAGTTCAGGGTGCAGCAGTTATTCCTTCTAACTCAAGAATCACCACTGAAATAGCGCTGAATAATTCCAAGGTGTTTAATCGACTAGCACTTTATTATTTGCTGCTTGGAATGTTGTTTCTGGGTCTTTTATTTTACTCCGTGTTTTCCCCTGAAGGTCATGCAAAAAAATTCAGGGCAGTGTTGGTTATTCTTGTAGCGATTGGTTTCTTTTTTCATACCTCAGGTCTGGGTGCAAGATGGTATATCACTGGACGAGCTCCATGGAGTAATGGATATGAATCCATGATTTATATTGCCTGGACTTCAGTTCTCGCAGGTCTGATTTTTACTCGAAAATCATTGGGTGCGATGGCTGCGACAATGATTCTTGGTGGCGCTGTACTACTCATTGCTATGTTGAGTTATCTCGACCCTGAGATTACACCTTTGGTCCCCGTTCTTAAATCTTATTGGCTCACGATTCACGTTTCTCTAATCGCAGGTTCATACGGTTTTCTGATGCTTGGAGCTATTATTGGGTTTCTGAATTTGTTGATGTATGTGGTTTTGACTCCAAAGAACAAATCAACGATTATAAAAATAATCAAGGAAATGACCTACATCAGCGAAATGACATTGACGGGTGGCATTGTGTTGCTCAGTGTGGGAACGTACTTGGGCGGTGTTTGGGCCAATGAATCTTGGGGCAGATATTGGGGATGGGATGCCAAGGAAACGTGGGCGCTCGTCTCAATACTTGTGTACGCTTTTATTTTACACATGCGTCTTATTCCAGGACTCAAGTCCACTTTTTCATACAATTTCGCGACACTTTTTGGGCTTTCATCTGTCATCATGACTTATTTCGGAGTGAATTATTACCTCAGTGGACTCCATTCATATGCAGCAGGAGACCCAGTTCCCATTCCAAATTGGGTTTATTATGCTGTCGCTGCAGCTTTCATTGTGAGTCTTATTGCTTACCGTCAAAAAACCAAGCATAAAATTTCTTAACTTGCTCTCATGAAGTATTTATTCGCCCTCACTGTTGTATTCATCTCTTTTGGTTCTATCGCTCAAACCGATGATGTCGTCAGTCAACCAGTTCGCCGTTGTGAAGTCATGCCTGCTTTTGGCGAGTGTGTTGATGCCAATGCGTCCGATGCATATCAATGTTCATCGGTTGCTATCGTACAGTACCTGGACAGCAAGCTCAAGTACCCAACTTCTGCGCTTGAATTGAACATTACTGGCTCTGTTTACGTCGTTTTCGTTGTAGAGCTTGATGGAACTGTTTCACAAGCTCAAGTCCTTCGTTCTTTTAACGTCGACCTCGAAGGTTCCGATGAGGCTATTGCTGATCTTGAAGCAGAAGCGGTTCGAGCTATATCAGACCTTCCTGCTTTTCGTCCTGGAACTGAGAACGGTGAAGCAGTTCGTGTAGAGATGGTTGTCCCGGTTAAATTCATATTGGACTAAGTCAAAGAAATGATCTGAAGTTCTTTTGACTAATTTAATTGCAAACAGCCTCTAATTTCTCCATGGCAAAGATTCAGTTTATCGAATAAATCTTCCTTGGTATTGCCTTTTGCCATCGCTGCTTTCTAGGATGTATGAGCCTGAATCTAATGAGGAAACATCAATTCTAATTGGCTGTAAGTATGTTTCACCTTCGAGGACCATTTTCCCTGATGAATGATAGACTCTCCAGCTTTCTATTGAGTTTCCATCGTACGTGTCTACAGTTATAAAACCATTGGATGGGTTGGGGCGAATTGACAGAGAGAGAGGTTGTTGACTTTCAAGTGACTCAATGTTGAGCGAAGCATCTCGAATTCGCACGAAGTTTGAATGAACATACTCACGGTTTACCATATCCCAAGACTGGACTTCGACAGAGCCATCATATTCAGATTCTGGTGAAATAAGGAGTGTAAATCTTTCCCCTGGATAGATGTCCAGTGTATCGACACTGAAGGGGGCAGGGACGGGTCTTCCGTCTGACATGTAGCACATCGCTTCAAGTTCTGAAGGCAAGATTATTTTTGTGAGTGTATAGGCCATGGATCCAAGTCTTAGAGCGATTGATTCACCATCTGGACAAGATATGATTGTTCCTGGTTCACCAGGGTTTCCAATGCTCCCGGTTTCCAATTGACTCCCTGACCGCCCATTCACCATGAAGTAATCGGGCCTGATGTCATGGAAAGGGTATGATTGTACAGGGTTTAGGTTTGTTGCGATTTCTAAATCGCTGAACAGCAAGGGTGCATCAGCATAATAAGAAGGACCTCCTTCATACAAAACTCCTCCAGGATGTCGAACGAGAATCATGCCATACATCCCCATTGTAAGATGGAGTGTTGTTGTTACGTGGCAGTGATACAAGAAGGTTCCTGGTTTTGATGCGGTAAATGAATATGCTCCTATTTCATCCTGTACAACGATAAATGAAGTTGTGGGAACTCCATCATTTGCTTGATCTACATCCAGACCATGTAAATGAATAGTGTGAGATTCAGAACTGTTGTTGGTGAAAACAAGATTGACTTCATCATTTGTTTCATATTCTAGGAATGGTCCTGGTGCAGTAATAAAGCCGTCGGAGGTCTTTCCATATCCCCAAATAGGGATCTCCATGTTGTTGTCTGAAATCAGAACTCCATCCATACCCGTAAATAAGAATGGGGGAGGTGAATAGACTTGGCTTTGAGCCGTGAAAGTGTTTGCGCAAAAAAACACCGCTGCGCATAGGATTGTTCTGCAGATTCTCATGGCGTGATGTTGATTAGCGTTAGCATTCCTCCCGGGTAAAATCCTGAATTCGTTACTGCGATTAGATTGTGATTGTGAACTGGATAGATTCCCACCTGATTTGCAACAAGTAAAAGTGTGATGGCTTCTCCTTGTAGGACTGGCACGGTGTCTTTAATCCATCCTATTCTTGAGCTTTGGATTGTTGTTGTAAGGTATTTCACATGAAATCCATGGAAGTGTAGTACATGATCCATGAAGCCACTATTCACGATGGAAATGGTGCATGAGTCGCCTAGATTTAAAGCCACAAGTCCATTGGTGTCTAGTGTCGTGTTAGGGTATGTGTAGGAGTTGATCGAAAAATACCTTGGTACATATGGCTCTTCATCAAGCAATTCGCCTTCAACATCAACAGAGTCCATTCTTTCTGGCATACAGTCGGACAAGTTCCAATGAAATTGGTTGGGCATATTTAACCCCACTTTTAAGATTCCTGACAACCCCAAATATGCGCCTCTTTGATTGTTTGAAAAGTAGCGATATGTCCCCGCCGCCATAGGTGGGACTTCAAAGGTTATCGTATCGGCGGGAAGAATTTCAACACCGAAGTTATCAAGTCCGTCTAATGCGAAGGTATGTGCCTGCGAATCGTTGTTAATCACTGTGAGAAGCAACGCAGTTTCTTCAGGGTTGATTAATGCTACATTGGAGGTGTCAAATACCGCTGATGCATTGTATCTCAAAACGCTCATCGTGTCCATTGACTGATGCCATTCTCCAGTATTAATCCACAGAGTGTCCTGCGCACTCAAATGGATATTCATGCTGATGCTTGCGAGTAGCAGCATGGTGAGTAAACGGATGCGATTTTTCATGTTAAACATATTACTCAGTAAAACTAACTTACTGCATTGATAAATTGTATTCCGTGAATTCTGATTGAAAAACCATGTCTAGGCCTATAATTTAGACAAGTTAAGCGAACAATTATTCTGCAACAACCTTGTAAGTAGGATCTTCGTAGTGGTTTACTTCGATGATTGCGTTGGCACGGTCTAAAAGCCTGCGGCAATCCTTCGAGAGGTGACGCAAATGTACTTTCTTTCCAGCTTCACTGTACAATGCGGTGACTTTGTTAAGAGCCTCTATGGCACTCATGTCAGAGACTCGACTTTCAGCGAAATCGATGACAATGTGTTCAGGATCTTCTGAGACGTTAAACTTTTCTGAAAACATCGTCGTGGATCCGAAAAACAAGGGACCGTAAATTTCGTAATGTTTCCATCCTTGAGCATCTATGGATTTACGTGCACGTATTCTCTTGGCATTGTCCCAAGCAAAAATTAATGCAGAGATAACGACTCCGACGAGAACTGCAAGCGCCAGGTTGTGCAGAAATGCAGTTACGAGTGTAACTAAGACCATGACCAAGACATCGCTGGTTGGCATTCGTCTGAAGGTCTTGAAAGAGGCCCACTCAAATGTTCCTATTGCGACCATCAGCATCAATCCCGTTAATGCCGCCATAGGTAGCTGCTCAATAAGTCCTGAACCGAAGAGTATGAATACAAGTAACATAACTGCTGCCACAATTCCCGAGATTCGTGATCGTGCCCCAGATGATACGTTGATGAGTGACTGTCCTATCATTGCACATCCACCCATTCCGCTGAACATTCCACTTAAGATGTTTGCTGAACCCTGAGCCACACATTCTCGGTTTCCATTTCCTCTGGTCCCTGTAAGTTCATCAACGATGTTTAAAGTGAGTAGACTCTCGATGAGTCCTACTGAAGCGACAACAACTGCAAACGGCAGAACAATGAGGAAGGTCTCCATTGTGAGAGGAATATTCGCCAAGTGGAAAGGAGGGAAGCCGCCTTTAATCGAGGCTAGGTCTCCCACTGTTTTTGTGTCGATGCCAAGGCCATAAGCCAAGCCAAATACGACAACAATCGCTGTTAGCCCTCCGGGTATTGCTTTCGTAATCTTAGGCATCAGCCAAATAATCCCCATTGCAACCAACACAAGACCTCCAAAAACGTACATCTCAGTTCCTTGAAGCCAAGATCCACCAGCATCTTTAAATTGAGTCAGTTGGGATCCGCCGATGATGATGGCTAGTCCGTTGACGAATCCGAAGATGACCGGCTGCGGAACAAGTCGCATTAATTTACCGAGCTTGAGAAAACCAGCTGCCAGTTGGAACACTCCAGCAAGCATCACCGCTGCGAAGACATATTCAACACCATACAACAGAGCAAGAGGTGCTATGATTACAGCGATGGCTCCAGTAGCTCCAGAAATCATGCCAGGTCTACCGCCCAAAACAGATGCGACAAGGCCCACCATAAATGCGGCATACAGACCTGTTAATGGACTGAGTCCAGCGATAAGAGCAAAAGCAACAGCTTCAGGAATCAGAGCAAGAGCAACAGTTAAGCCACTGAGTACTTCAAGTCTGTAATTAATGGGGCCGTTGAAATCGAAGAAATTGAGTACTCTTTGCATAAGTGTGTTTTAGTAATAGATGCGACGTCTAACGTCCGCGATGAACTTGGCAAGGCGAATGACCTGCTTGGTGTAACCAAATTCGTTGTCATACCAAGAGTACAACACAACGCTTTTTCTGTCGTTGCTAACAATAGTGGCAGGGCTGTCAAAGACGGCACAACACTCATTCCCTATAATGTCATTGCTCACGAGCTCTTCATTCATAGAGTAATGGATTTGGTTGATAAGACTACCAGAAAGGGCAGCGGTTTTCATGTGTCCATTAATCTCTTCAAGTGTTGTATGGCTGCCGAGTTCGAGGTTCATGATGGCCAGAGATCCATTCGGAGTCGGGACGCGAACTGCATTGGCAGTGAGTTTGTTTTCAAGAGATGGAATTACTTTTGTCACAGCCTTTCCCGCACCTGTCTCAGTGATGACCATATTGACAGCGGCAGAACGTCCTCGGCGATCTTTGCTGTGCAAATTGTCGAGAAGGTTTTGGTCGTTTGTGTATGAATGTACTGTTTCGATATGCCCTCTTACAACACCGTAATTGTCCTCAATTACTTTGAGTATAGGGGAGATGGCATTCGTGGTGCAGCTGGCAGCGGAAAAGATGTCTGTGTTTTTGATGTCAAGCTCTGTGTGGTTGATTCCGTAAACAATGTTAGGTATACCTTTTCCTGGAGCAGTCAGAAGCACTTTGCTGATGCCATTTGCTTGAAGGTGTAAGCTAAGAGCTTCTTTGTCACGGTACGCTCCTGTATTGTCGATTAGAAGCGCGTTGTTAATCCCCAGATTAGAGTAGTCTATCTCCGTTGGGTCAGAAGAAGCTATAATTTGGATTCGCTGACCGTTGATCACAAGGTGCTTCTGATCATAGTCGATTTCGATTGTCCCAGGGAACCTTCCGTGAACAGAGTCGTTCTCAAGAAGTGCAGCGCGCTTTTTCAAAGAAGCGTTGTCGATTTTTCTGAGTACAATTGCACGCAGGCGAAGTTGTTGACCTTTTCCTGCTTGCTTAATTAATTCTCTTGCAGCTAGTCTTCCGATTCGCCCAAAACCAAATAGGACAACATCGCGAGGTTCGATGTTCAAGTTGTTCGATTTGGAGAAGCCTTTAAGTTTAGAGTTGAGAAACTCAGACTTCGAAGAAAAGTTTGAAGCTTCAGAAATCCATTCACTGGCTAGTTTACCGATGTCAATCTTCGCAGGCGCAATATCCATGTTAAAAATCGCGGTTGCCAACTCAGCTGAATCGGCCACATTAATCGGGCTTCCGACAACTTTTGCAGCGTATTGGTGAAGGTGGAGAACTTCGCTAATGCTTTTGTCTACCAAGTGGTTTCGAAAAAGTACAAGTTCGATGTTTTTCTCAAAAAGAAGTTTTCCTATATAGTGGATTAGTTCAACAGCATTTTTTTCCTGATCGATGTAGGCGTTCAGTTCATTGCTGTATGAATCTCTTAGGGTTGATGACTGTGACATGATTGAAAAATAGATGGTAAAAATCACGGCAAAGATACTGTGAACGAAGTAGTTTAACGGTACGGAAAAACATATTTATTGCCAGCAAAAATCCAATGATTTTCATCATGTGGTTTTATTTACTTCCTTCAGATTTCTCCAGCAAACCTTGCTGCAAAAAACCTAAAGTGCTCGACGACAGAAACACGCCAGTAATTCCAGTTGTGTGTTCCTTCTCTCTCGGTATATGAATGAAGAATTCCACGCTCATTCAGCACATTGTCAAGATCTCGGTTTACCTCTAAGAAGAAGTCGGAAAGGCCACAATCGAAAATTAAACTTGTGCTTGTAGAAACCCTACGTGCGATCTCTACCACGCTGTGTTCTGCCCAGCGTTCAGGATGCTCATCGATGCTCCCCAGCAACTTGGGGAGACCCCAGTGTTCAGAAAATGGTCTGAGGTCTACACCTCCACTCATGCTTCCAGCGCTTCGAAATAGTTCTGGGTGTCGAAGCGCCAAATAGAGGGCCCCATGCCCACCCATGCTCAGCCCTGTAATGGCTCGATATGTCGAAGTTTCTCGCGTATTGTAAAGCGAATCAATGGTGGGGATTAAATCATGTACAACATAAGATTCGTACTGGCTGTTTTCCAATTCAGGACTGTCTAGATACCAACCCTGTTTCCCGCCGTCAGGACAAACGACAATCACTCCAAACTCTTCTGCTAACTCTTCAATCACAGGAACTCTTCTCATCCAGTTGCCAAAGTCTCCACCGGCACCGTGGAGAAGATAGATCACGGGAAGGGGTTCTGTGTAAGTCGAGTGGGGTAGAACAATCAAGTTGGGTAATGAGCAATTCATCGCTGAACTTTTTACATACACCGTGTCAACCTTTGCATGCAACTGCAAGTTGATAAAAATAAAATAAACGAAAAGGATTCTGTATTGCATGATACAATATTACAATGTTTGTAATATCGCACTATGGTTTTTTCAAGTATAATATTCTTGCTCTATTTCATGCCGCCATTTTTAGTGGTGTACAGGTTAGGGGGTGCGAAATTTCAAAATGCCATCTTGTTATTTGCCTCTGTGGTTTTTTATGGTTGGGGGGCGATGTCATTTTTACCAATTCTTCTTGCAAGTAGTCTGGTAAACTTTTATTTGGTTCGGAAGCTTCACGAATTGGGTGGAGTAGGAAGGGGTCGTGCTGTGTGTGGAGCCGTGATCTTAAATGTGGGTTTGTTGTTGTATTTTAAATACGCAAATTTCTTCGTCGAAAATATCGCTCCCCAGGGTTTTGTATGGAAAGATGTAGCCTTGCCAATCGGTATTTCTTTCTTTTCTTTTCAATCTCTTAGCTACGCTATAGATGTTCATCGAAAGACTGTGAGACCACTCGATAAATTAAGCGAATATTTGGTTTATATTTTAAGCTTCCCACAAATGATAGCTGGCCCAATTGTTCGGTTTTCAGATGTTGAAAAGGAACTTAGAAATAGAACTGTAGAGAATTCAGATTGGTTAAATGGCTTTTATAGATTTACTTTAGGTCTTGCTAAGAAAGTATTGATTGCCAATTCATTGTATGAGATATTTCCATTAGATTTGGCCGTGATTTCAGGAGGGTTTGAGGGGTGGAGTTCCCCTCATGCGGCAATCGCAATTCTTGCATATACCTTCCAGATATATTTTGATTTTTCCGGATATTCTGACATGGCAATCGGCCTCGGAAGAATGCTTGGTTTCCGTTTTCCTGAGAACTTTATGCAACCTTACAGAGCGGTCAGTATAACCGATTTTTGGCGCAGGTGGCATATCACATTGAGCTCGTGGATGAGGGATTATTTGTACATTCCATTGGGTGGGAATAGAGTTCATTCAAATGTCAGACTCTACACAAATCTTGTTGTGGTTTTTGCGATAAGTGGTCTCTGGCATGGTGCGTCATGGAACTTTCTTGTCTGGGGTTTATATCATGGAATATTTTTAATTCTTGATCGCATTTTCTTGCGTCAAATGTTAGGTCATTTGCCCAAGTGGATTTCTCGAATATTTACATTTTCTTGGGTGCTTGTTGGTTGGGTTTTCTTTGCGATTGAAGATTTCAATATGGCTTTAGAGTTCTTAGGTAGAATTGCACATCCGGGTCTTTTGTCTCTCTCAGCCTGGTCTGTTGAGTTGGGATTGCTTTCTGTAAAAAGCATATTTGTGTTATCAGCTTCTCTTCTTTTTACAACTACAGCAATCTATGACAGATTTAAACTAGATGATTCTAGACCTGTATTGATGGCATGTGTTGGAATAAGTCTTTGGCTTGTGAGTGTTAGCTACTTGGCTGGTTCAGATTTTAACCCGTTTATCTATTTCAGGTTTTGATGGACAGATTGAAAAATATATTGATCATTGCTGTTTTGCTGTTGCTCAATGCGCCTTGGCTTTCTGAAATCTTGGGTTTTAAGGAGCCCCACCCTCTGCACGGTGAATCTGTGAATCCTGCATCTCCTGTCATATCTTTATATCGTGTTTGGTGTGGAGAATTTCAATCTGAAGTAAACGATTTTTCAAGATTAAATTTTCTTCTTCGAAGTGTTGCAATTCGAACTCGAAATGAGCTCGATTACAGTTTTTTTCGCGAACATCATGCAAGGTCTGTTGTCGAGGGACTTGATGGTTATCTTTTCGAAGAGAACTATATTTTAGCAGCACTTGGGTTAGACAGTATTCCTAAAGACAGTGTGGGTAACAGAGTCTCTCGTTTGTTACAACTTTCGCAGGCTTCAAAAACTCCCTTCCTTGTTGTTATTGCTCCTGGTAAGGGTAATTTTTGCAGGGAGTTTGTGCCACGTGAGTATTTGAAACGCGAGGGGCAATTGGCGAATAGAATGTTGAACATGTGGACCGATGAGTTGGTGAATCAAGAGTTGCCTTTTCTCAATCTTACGGATTTCTTTTCGTTGGATCAGCAAGTGTTTCCCAAGCATGGGATTCATTGGAGTGAGTGGGCGCAAGTTGAAGCTATTAATCAAATTTCTAATGCTTTGTCCGAGCTCTTGCCAGATGGTTTACGCCCCGCTCGTCTTCTGATTGATTCAGTATACAGGTCAACTTCAATGAAAGGAACGGACGACGATATAGAAAAAGGGCTTAATCTTTGGCGTAACCTACCTGATGTAGAAGCAAAATATTACCTAACCCATTGGGAGGAGCTGCCAGTTGTTCGTAGACCACGTATCCTGATTGTGGGCGACAGTTATGCTTGGGGTCCAGTAAATAAGGGGCTTTTGAGAGATGGGTATAGGGACAGTGAATTTTGGTTTTACAACAAAGGGGTTCATGGACCTCTCATTGATGATAAAGGCGCGTCTCCAGAGACAGTTCACGGTTTTTCAAATCTTTCAGAATTGGAGCAAGTGCTCTTGGATTTCGATGCAGTAGTGTTCTTATCTACGGATGCGAACCTCCCTACATTCCCATTTTATTTTGGAGAATTTGTGCATTAATCAGCGTGAAGGATAGTCATGAACTCAATCAATAAGATCTTAGTCCAGTGATGCTCCTCCATTAAAATAATATTTGACCAACCACACATTTTCGTGGTAGTTCGCTCACATAGCGTTAGTTTTACAAGGTGGATTATCGCCAATTTAAAGTTGTTTGTCTTACCCTTCTCAATGCTCAAATAGAAGGTAAAATTTCCTCAGCTCAGCAGTCAATTGATTTCACCGAAGAATCTAAAACTACTGCCACGAAAGGTTCTGCTGGAGATAAACACGAAACAGGTCGTGCAATGATGGAGCGTGAACTTGCTCTTTCAAAGGCACAACTCAACAATGCAGAGTTTCTTCAAAATGAACTTTCTAAAATTTCACTTGATCACATATGCAATAAAGTTGAGTTTGGCGCTTTAATCATTACGAAAGATGCCAAGTACTTTTTGAGTGTGGGTGTGGGTAAAATTCTAGTGAATGTAGAATCTGACATGTCTAAAGATCCTGATTTCTTTTATGCCATATCGGGCGGGTCTCCCATTGGTAAAGCCATGCAAAATGCTGTTAAAGGTGATTCATTGCTCTTTCAAGGCAGGAAAATAGATATTCTTCACGTAGAGTAATCATCAAAATCAATGCAGTAACTTTGTAACTTGATATCACTGGTTTTTTATATTGCAATTATGGGGCTCTTGGTCCTTCCAGCTTCGGATTATTTTTTGGGGCTGGTCATTTTGCCACGTGTGAAACCCTCTTTAGAAAAAGACGAAAGATCTTCCCGAGGCTTAGATGGTGTTTCAGCTATCATAGCTTGTCACAACGAAGTTGATCACATCGAGCGCAAGGTGCTAGAAATCCAAAGTCAATTCCAGGATGCCGGCGTTACAATGTTTGAAATTGTTGTAGTTTCTGACGGATCTGATGATGGGTCTAACAAAACACTAGAACAGTTGGCCGAAGATAATAAAATTATCTACCGCCTCGTTTCAAAACGTCAGGGCAAACCAAATGCGCTGAATGTTGGCATGGAAGTCGCTCAATATCCACTTTTTATTTTCTCAGATGTCAGACAGAACTTTGAGCCCAATTCGATCAAGCATCTTCTCTCAAATTTGTTAGACCCTGAAGTCGGTGCTGTAACTTCAGAACTTGTTCTGTCTGGAAAATCCTCACCCAGTAGAACATTGATGAATCGTTTAAAGAAACTTGAAAGTCTGAAAGGTTCCACAACGGGTGTTTGCGGTGCTCTTTACCTTGTAAGAGCCAGTTGTGTTTTACATCCGTTCCCCAAGGATATCATTTTAGATGACCTTTTTGTTTCGCTTAACGTCATGAAACATCGCAAACGTGTTATCCTTGAGTCCCGTTCGATTGTGCACGATGTCAACTGGGATTTGTTTTACAGTGGCCGACGTCAAGGAAGAATCACTGCAGGTTTAATCCAAATCATTCGCGATTACCGTGGTTTGCTTTTCAGCATTGGACTTAAACAACTTGTTTTCCTGTATGGCCAGAAATATATGAAGTATGTTGCGCCCGTCTTGTTTGCGGCAGGATCTCTATCTGCACTTTTCACTTCTTCTGAAATTCGATTTGGGCATTTTTCTATCTCAGGCTTGATACTCCTTGTGTTAAGTGTTACACGTCCTGTTTTCGTGAAAGAAACGCTGCTGTTGGTTTTTTCTTACATGGCACAGCTTCTCAAACTCGAGAAATACAGTAAAATCACCTGGGAGCGCTAATTTCCTCTGCACGCATCTCCTCTGTCGTTAACGTTGACCCGTCTTGACTCCATCCAGGAGGGGCGAAAACACTCCTAATTTTATTCAATGTTCCTGAACTTTTCTTGAAATCTCTCGCGATGTTTCCCCATTCTGCAAATGCGATTCTTGCGGGGTTGTAGGTTGATATGTTTGTGACGAGTCCGTATGTCGGTTGCTTTATTTCTTTGATGAATGTTCCAAACATTCTGTCCCAAATAATGAGCATGCCCGCGTAATTCATGTCAAGGTATTCTAGATCACTTGCGTGATGGACTCTGTGATGTGAGGGAGTGTTGAAAAGAAATTCAAACCAGCGAGGCATTTTACGAATCACCTCAGTGTGTATCCAATATTGATAAATTAAATTGATTGACTGGGCGGTCAAAATCCACAATGGATCGAATCCAACGAGTGGCATCCATGCATAGAATAAAAATGAACCGGAGATTTCTCCTGTCCATGATTGGCGCAATGCAGTAGATAGATTGTAGTGTTGTGAGGAGTGATGGACGATGTGTGAAGCCCAGAAGTACCTCATCTTGTGGCTCATTCTGTGGAACCAGTAATAGGAGAAGTCATCTGCGAGTAAGAGGGCAATGACTCCCCACCAAACCACAGGAATCTCGATGATTCTATATCCATACAAGAAACTAAAAACCCCAAACTTCAAACCTTTAGTGATGAGAGAACTGCCAATGCTTCCTATTCCCATTGACAAGCTTGCAATGGTGTCTTTTTTTGCATACGACTCACGGTTTCCACGAATGCTGAGTGCCACTTCGATCACCAAAGTCAAGAAGAAAAAGGGAATTGCGTAGTTCGTGATATCTCCCATTAGATTGTTTTAAACCAAGTGCTTACGTCATGCAACACTTCTTTTGATTTGTAGTCGCTGTGCAGTTCGTGCTTTGTTTTTTCATAGATGCGTAAAGTTGCCAGTTCTCCAGCGGATTCAGAAAAGTCTTGACTTCCTTGTGCATCTGTGATCTTATCATCAGCCCCGTGAATTAAAAGTGTGGGCGTTGTTAATCCTCCAGCATTCTCAATTGCCCATAAACCGCTTGCATAAAAGGACTTGAACAGCCCGGCAGAAATCTTATTGTTTCGCAGAGGATCGTTCACATAGTCGATACCTACTTGCTTTATATATGAAAGATTGTTCGGGTCGAGTTGATTGTCTTGTGAGTATTTCGGGTAAATTAGGTTCATGATGGTTGCCAGCATAAAGTCAACTTTTGATGGCTTTATGAAGAGCTTCAGCCAAGCAGCACTTAGAACCACAGCTTTCACGGCATCACCATTTCTTCGAAGCAAGAAGTTTACTGCGACGTTTGCCCCAAAGCTATGTGCATAGATGTATAGGTTCTTATGGGGAATGCTGTCAATAACGACCTGGAGGTCGTCAAGATTGTGAGACAGGCTGGGTGAGTGACCTCTTGGACCGTCAGATTTCCCATGGCCTCTTTGGTCATATGAATACACTTGGAAATTGTCTTGGACGAAATGTTCTGCGACATGGGCATACCGGTTCTGGTGCTCGCCCAATCCGTGCACTATTAACAGTGTACGTTCAGCATCTAAAACATCGTTCCACGTTTGGGCGTGTAGACTTAATCCATCTGATGTTTTGAGTTCGTATGCTTGCATTTCGACGTGTGCTTGTTATTTTGCAAAAGATAACAAAAATTTCGCCATGTCTGATTTTATAATTTCAATAGATCAAGGTACAACGAGTTCTCGGGCGGTGCTTTTTACGAATAAGGGAAAATTTCTTGCTTTAGCCCAAACAGATCTGCCTCAAATATTTCCTTCTCCAGGACAAGTAGAGCATGATCCTGCTGTGATTCTCTCCACCACACTGAAAGTCTTGCAGGAGATTCTTAGGCACGAACTTTTAATTGGGGGAGATGTCATTGCTATGGGGATTACTAACCAGAGAGAAACTGCTATTGTATGGGATAAGAAGAGTGGTGAACCGATTTACAACGCGATTGTTTGGCAAGATAAACGCACTTCGGATGTGTGTGATGGTTTGAAAAAAGCTGGGTTGTCAGAATATGCAAAAACCACAACAGGATTGGTGATTGACCCGTATTTTTCGGGCACAAAAATTGCATGGATATTAGACAATGTTGAGGGTGCAAGGGAAAGAGCTAAAAATGGTGAGTTGTGTTTTGGTACTGTAGACAGTTGGATTTTATACAATTTAACCAAAGGGGAGGTGCACGCGACGGATGTCACGAATGCCTCGAGAACACTGCTCTTTAATCTCCGAACTTTTGAGTGGGACAGCGAAATGCTCAATCAATTGAAAGTGCCAATAGAAATGATGCCAGATGTCTTTCCATCGTCTCATCAATTCGGAGAGTTTCAATCGATCTCTCATGGAGCGATTCCCATCACGGCCATTTTGGGTGACCAGCAATCAGCTCTTTTTGGCCAAGGCTGTTTCTCTCCTGGAATGGCAAAGAACACCTATGGGACAGGATGTTTTATGCTGATGAATACAGGTGTTGAAATCCCCTCTTCCAATTCAGGCCTCCTTAATACAATTGCGTGGCAAATTGGCGACACAACTACCTACGCTTTAGAAGGCAGTGTGTTTGTTGCTGGGGCAGCCGTTCAGTGGTTGCACACCGGTATTGAGATCCTTGATGACATCCAATCGGCGTCAGATATTGCCTTTCGTGAAGCAGAAAAAAACCCCAACTCCTCCGTTGTTGTAGTTCCTGCTTTTGCAGGGTTAGGTACACCTTATTGGGACATGCATGCAAGAGGAGCAATCTTAGGTCTTACTCGTGATACTGGAAGAGACTCGATTACAAGGGCCACTTTGGAATCGATTGCGTATAGGTCTAAAGATGTTCTTGATGTGATGCAAGACTGTTCGGGAATCTCTCTATTTGCTCTTAAAGTTGACGGGGGTGCATCTGTCAATGACTACCTCATGCAATTTCAGTCTGATATTCTCGGTGTGTCGATTGAACGACTTTCATTTGTAGAATCGACCGCAGCAGGTGTGGCGTACATGGCCGCTTTGACAATCGGTGAGCTTACTTTACAAGAAATATCAAAACTTCCAGAGTTGGAAAGGTCGTTTGATCCTGAAAAATCTCTAGCGTGGAGAGAAGGAAAAAAAGCTCTTTGGTCTAAAGCGATAGAACGAATCGTATTGTGATTTCATTTTATCCCTTGAATACCTTATGGCAGCTTTTACTCTGGCTGTCTCTCGGAAGCGCTCACCCGCTTTGAGACTGTTCCGTTGCTGTAACGATACATCAACAGTTGGTTCGGTTGGTATTCACATTCTCGACCCAACACATCAAAGATTCCAATCAACTTTACATTTGAAAAATGATTGTCTGGCGTCAAATCTGTTCCGCCAACTGGAGAAGGCACGATTCTCATCACTACGGGTCTGTGATCGCTGATGTTTGAGTCATACATACTCCATCCACCGGTTAAATGCGATGCGATATCAATGGTCTCCACAACTGTCTCAGGCTGATAAAAATCACTTTCCAGCTCATTCGTAATCAGGATGTGGTCTATGTGAGAAGGCCAGCTTGGGTAAGACCATCCTTCGATTGCCCCCAGAGCTAATTCCATGTCTGCGAACATATAGTTTTCAGGATTGTTCAGAAAAGGAGTGAAGACATTGCTAAATGCCGGCTCGGAAATCACATCGTTTAAATCGCCCAAAAGAACAACACGATCCTCACTTAGATAAGTGCTGATATACTCTTCGATTAAGACATTTGCCTCAAGTCTTCTGTTTTCCTCATCGTTGCTGTTACCAAGATCAATGCTGCCGTCTCCACAGCATTTGTAATGGTTGTTGATAGCGTAAATCACCTCTCCAAGATGTTTAAACTTCATCACCAGAGGTGATCTTGGAAGTGGATTCCAAAATGGAGAACTTGTATAAATCTCAAATGCCTCCAGAACCTCAATTCGATCACTGTTGTAAACAAAAACAAGTCCTCCGAACCAATCGTCCATCATGATGTATTCATAATGTTCGAGTCCATCAACCATGGTTTTAAAGATGGTCGTGTCGTCAATCTCTTGGATAGCATAAACATCGAGGTCTAGGTTCTCAATAATTTCACTCACATAGTTGACTGTGGTTTGACCGTTTTTAGGAAACCATTCAATATTCCATGTGGCAATTTCAAGCGCATCGGGTGTGCCGAATGTTAGGTCGTCTAATGTTTGGGCTTCAGCCCCAAAAAAAAACGAGTACAACAATACCGAACATAAGAGACGACTCATCATGAAGTAATTAATTGTTAGGTAGACTATGGAATTTTTGTTCCAGGTATTTTCCTCACTCGCAAAGCCTTGGGTGTAACCTCAATGTATTCAGTGTCAGAAATCCACTCCATGTACTCTTCGAGAGACATGTTCTTTGCAGGAGCAATTTTCAGTCCCTTGTCTGTTCCTGAAGAACGCACATTGGAATGCTTCTTTCCGCGAACAAGATTGAGTTCCATGTCAGTGTTGCGAGATGACTCTCCGACAACTTGGCCTGGATAAATCTCTTGGCCTGGATCGATGTAGAAGGTTCCTCTTTCTTGCAGGCGGTCAATCTCATAAGCTCGGGCTTGACCGAGCTCAGAACTCACGAGAGATCCAGAAAGACGGGTTGAGATTTCACCTGCGTACACATCGTATTCAATAAAACGATGTGTCATGATTGCTTCACCTGATGTGGCTGTTAAAATTTGGTTTCTGAGACCGATGAGTCCACGAGAAGGGATGCGGTACTCCATATGTTGCAGATCTCCTTTTGGTTCCATCACCTGAAGCATGCCTTTTCTCATCATCACAAGCTCTGTAGCTTTTCCGGCAGAACTTTCAGGAACATCGATTACCAAGTGCTCATAAGGCTCTTGCTTTTTTCCGTCAACTTCTTTAAAGATGACTTGAGGTTTTCCAACTTGCAACTCATATCCCTCGCGACGCATTGTCTCGATTAATACGGACAGATGAAGGACTCCACGGCCAAAAACGTTCCACTTGTCCTCTGAATCTGTTTGTTCAACTTTCAGCGCTAAGTTCTTTTGAAGCTCCAATTCTAGTCGTTCACGAATGTGTCTAGATGTCAGGTAGTCTCCGTCTTTTCCTAAAAATGGAGACGTGTTGATGGTGAATAAAAGACTCATTGTAGGCTCGTCAACAGCGATGCGTTCGATTGCGTCGGGGTTCTCAAGGTCAGTGATTGTGTCTCCTATTTCGAAATCCTCGATGCCATTAATTGCACAAATGTCGCCTGCACGAACCATGTCAACTTTTTCTTTACCCAAACCTGTAAACAAGAAAAGCTCCTTGGCTCTGACTTTCTTGACACCATCTGCTGTGGAAAGAGCGTAGTCACTGTTTGCGTGAAGTTCTCCTCTGTACAAGCGTCCGATAGCAATTCTTCCTGTGTATTTAGAGTAATCAAGAGATGTAATCTGCATTTGTGGATCTCCTTCGTGAAAAGGTGCAGGAGGCACTTCAGATACGATAAGGTCCAAGAGGAAGTCAATATCTTCTGTAGGCTTCTGCCAATCTTCAGCCATCCAGTTGTGCTTCGCAGAACCATATGCTGTAGGGAAGTCCAGTTGCTCTTCAGTTGCATCGAGGTTGAACATGAGATCAAAAATCTGTTCATGTACGATGTCCGGTGTGCAATTTTCTTTGTCGACTTTGTTTACAACTACGAGTGGCTTAAGACCCAGTTCAATTGCTTTTCCTAGAACAAAACGGGTTTGGGGCATAGCACCTTCAAAGGCGTCTACAAGAAGCAGGACAGCGTCAGCCATCTTAAGAACACGCTCAACTTCTCCTCCGAAATCGGCGTGACCAGGAGTATCGATGATGTTGATTTTCGTGCCCTTCCACATCGCACTTACATTCTTTGAAAGAATTGTAATTCCTCTTTCACGCTCAAGGTCGTTGTTGTCAAGAATAAGTTCACCGACCTCTTTGTGTGGATCAACAACTTGACAACGGTGAATCATTTTGTCGACTAGGGTTGTTTTACCGTGGTCAACGTGGGCAATGATGGCAATGTTTCTAATTCCGCTCATAGTAGTGTATTTTTACGTCTTAGGACGCGCGAAAGTACGCCATTTTTCGTTGTTAATTGCCTTCATGCTCAGTTCTAACTTTTTAACGTTTAAGTTGTGATTGAAATGTTATCTTCGCTTTCGTGATAAAATTGACAGATGTAAGAAAATCGTATACAACAGGCCATCAAAAGTTGGAAGTTTTGAAGGGTTTAAGTTGCCATGTGAAAGAAGGGGAAATGGTAGCTATTATGGGGTCTTCAGGCTCAGGAAAGTCAACTCTTTTAAACATATTGGGTTTGTTAGATGGGTTTGATTCTGGTGAATATGTGCTTTCGGGAGAATCCATGTCAGGTCTTGGAGAGAGGTCAGCTGCAAAATACAGAAGTAAGTTTTTGGGTTTTGTTTTCCAAAGTTTTAATCTTATTGGATTTAAAACAGCTCTCGAAAATGTGGCTTTGCCTCTGTATTATCAAAAAGTTTCTCGCAAAGAAAGAAACTCAATAGCCATGGAGTATTTGCAGAGCGTTGGTCTTGAAGACTGGGCAGCTCATTTGCCCAATCAAATGTCAGGCGGTCAAAAACAACGTGTTGCTATTGCTCGCGCTTTGGTTGCAAAACCGAAGGTAATTTTGGCCGATGAGCCTACTGGAGCATTAGACTCTAAAACTTCTCGTGAGGTAATGACTCTTTTGAGAGATATAAATAAGGAAGGGATTACTATGATTATTGTCACACATGAGCATGACATTGCTGCTTTGTGTGATCGAACCATTCGTTTGAAGGATGGTTTAATTGCATGATTTTAATTTTGAGAACATTAAAAAATGTTTAACAGAGATACTTGGTTAGAAATTGCAAATACGGTGATGAGTCACCCTATGCGTACATTTTTAACGGGTCTTTCTATTGCACTTGGGGTGTTTATTTTAGTTGTGATGCAGGGATTGGGATTCGGTTTGCAAAATGGGGTAAAGAGCCAATTTGCAGATGATGCGGTTAATTCTGTTTGGGTTAATTCTGGTAGAACACAACTGTCTTATCGAGGTAACAAACCCAACCGCCGCGTAAAGATGCGAGAAAACGATGTCGAAGCAATGTTCCAACAGATGGATACTGTTGAAGTGTTTTCAAGACGAATTCGCATTTGGGGATTGCCGATGGCATTCGGTGATAAGCAAAGTAACTTCCCGATGAGAGGCGTAGACCCAGGGCACGAAGAGCTTGAAAACACAACGTTAACAAGTGGCAGGTACATTTCTCAAAGAGATATTGATGAACAGAGAAAGGTCGCTGTTGTAGGTAAAAACATTACAGAGGATTTGTACGAAAACACCGATCCGGTGGGCACCTACCTGATGATCCAAGGAGTCCAATTTATGGTCGTGGGAACCTTCAATGATCCAGCGAGTCGTTGGGAGAATAAGATGGCGTATTTGCCTTATTCGACTGCGCAAAGGTTGTTTAGAAATACAGGGGCCGGCGATGTTGTAGATCAAGTTATTGTTGGAACAGGGACGATGCCTATTGAGGAAACCACCACGATGACTGCTTCATTGTTGTCGTGGTTTAAAGATAGAAAAAGAGTCCACCCTGATGATGCCAGGGGCATCGTGATGGAAAACAACAATGAGGAGTATGAACGCTACCAAAATATTTTCATGGGCATAGAGTTGTTTATTTGGGGCATCGGTCTGCTTACTTTGCTCGCAGGAGCGGTAGGTGTTGCGAACATACTAGCGATAGCTGTCAAAGAGAGGACCAAGGAGATCGGTGTACGAAAGGCACTAGGCGCCACAAGCGCATCAGTTGTTTCTCTTGTTGTCCAAGAGTCACTAGCACTGATGATTGTTTCTGGATGTGCAGGGTTAATTTTAGGTGTAGGGTTGCTAGAATTGGTGTCTCCTATGGTCGATCATGAGTATTTTAAAAATCCACAAGTCGATTATAGAATTGCATTGTTGGCGATCACAATTCTAGCTGTTGTAGGCATTCTTAGTGGAATTGGTCCTGCAATACGGGCAGTGAGTATACGACCCGTGGAGGCTTTGAGAGATGAATAGATTAGTATTGTATCGATAAATGAAATTTTTTGACAGAGATAGAGCACTCGAAATTCTTCAGGTTTTCCTGACGAATCCTTTCCGTACGATCTTGTCTGGGCTGGGTGTAGGTTGGGGGTTGTTTATGATCGTGGTGACCGTCGGTGCAGCCAACGGTCTTGAGAATGGTGTGAGTAGCGATATGGGAGGGAGGGTGAAAAACTCCATGTTTCTTTGGTCACAGTCGACATCGAAGCCGCACAAGGGGTTTAAGCGAGGTCGCCGTTTCGAGTTTAACAATTCTGACACAGAGTTTTTAAGGGAAAATGCGACTTCCATCAAACTTGTTGCCCCTAGAAATCAACTTGGGGGTCACCGTGGGACGAACAACATAACAAGGGGGCAGAAGTCTGGAGCGTTTAACGTTTACGGAGACGAGCCAGGTTACATTTATATTGACCCTGTTAAAATCATACAAGGCCGGTACTTGAATGAAGGAGATCTTGTGAACGAGCGAAAGATTGCAGTTGTTGGAAAAACTGTGAATGATCTCCTTTATGATGAAGGTGAAGAAGTGATAGGCTCCACGATTCGTGTGCAAGGAATTTTATTCACTGTGGTTGGCGTTTACTCTACCTTTAAAACGGGTGAGGATGCTGAGGAAGATAACTCGAGTATATTTATCCCATATACCACCTTCTCAAAATCATTTCATACTGGCGATATGGTCGGTTGGTATAGTCTTCTCATGGACGAATCCATTCATGCTGACTCAGCATCCGCAGAGGTGATTTCTTTAATGAAGCAGAGGAAAAACATTCATCCAAATGACAAGAGAGCAATGGGTCATTGGTCTATGGCTAGTGAATTTGAAGAAATAGAAACTTTGTTTTCCTCCTTTAGATTGATCTCCTTTATATTCGGAGGCTTGGCACTTCTCGCTGGAGCGATTGGGATTATGAACATTATGCTTATTACAGTGAGAGAGCGAACACAGGAGCTTGGCATTCGTCGAGCTATGGGAGCAACACCGTTTACTGTCATGTCTCAGATTGTTGCAGAAACGATGTTCCTTACAACCATTAGCGGTCTTGCAGGAGTGTCTTTGGGTGTGGCGTCCCTTGAGGGTGTGAATCAATTTTTGAAATCAAGTGGGGGAGCAGGAGGTAGTTTTCGCAATCCAGAAGTGTCGTTAAACATCGTGCTCACTGCCCTCGGCGTGATGCTCGTTATGGGTCTTGTTGCCGGTATTTTGCCGGCTATACGTGCAGTGGCAATACGCCCCGTAGAAGCAATTAAATCAGAATGAAAAAAGGACGTTTATTTGCCTTATTAGGCTTTGTGTTGGTGGTAGTGCTAGGTGCCGTCTATACCGTGGGTTTTTTGTACGAAAAGGAACAAACAACAGAGGCTTCTTTCGATGTGAAATCTCCTAAAATGGGAGATATCGTGTTGAAAACAGTTGCTTCAGGTAGCATCCAGCCTCGACAAGAGATCTTAATCAAACCTCAAGTAAGTGGAATTGTCCGGAAGGTTCTCGTGGAAGCGGGGGACATCGTAAAAGCTGGCGACATTCTCGCTGAGGTCACAATCGTGCCCAACATGGCAGCTCTATCAAGTGCGGAAAACCGTCTTTCTAGAGCTAAAATATCGCGAGATGACACGAAAACGACTTTCGATCGAAATTCTGAGCTTTTTGATCAAGGTGTTGTTTCAGCAATGGATATTCAACAAAATAGACTTGCTTACAATCAAGCCAATGAAGAAGTTCTGGGAGCCGAAGACAATCTTAGAATTGTTCGTGAGGGAGTTGCTTCTCGAGGTGGTGCCAAATCGAACACACTTATCAGATCTACCATTGATGGAATGATTTTAGATGTTCTGGTGAAGAAAGGCAACAGCGTTATAGAGGCAAACAACTTTAACGATGGAACAACTGTTGCGTCTGTCGCCGACATGAAGGATCTGATTTTTATAGGTAAAATTGATGAAAGTGAGGTGGAGAAACTGCATGAGGGGATGGACATTGTTCTTTCCATAGGTGCGATTGATGACATGACATATCCCGCTGTCCTTGAGCACATAGCTCCCAAAGGTATTGAAGAGTCAGGAGCGATTCAGTTTGAAATTAAAGCTGCAGTCGCACTCGAAGAGGGTCAATTTCTACGTGCAGGTTATTCAGCAAATGCAGATGTAGAGCTCGATCGCAGAGACAACATTCTCACAATTAGCGAAACACTGGTGCAGTACAAGAAACGCCAAGCGTTTGTCGAAGTAGAAACTTCACCAGGAATCTTTGTGGTCACAGATGTGAAATTGGGACTTTCTGATGGACTCTCTGTAGAGGTCCTCTCTGGGATTGCTATAGAAGATAAGTTAAAGGTGTGGAATAAACCTTCCTACAGATAATATTGTCTCTAACTTTTCTCATCATTTTTGCAGGGCGTTGAGGCAACCGTTTCTTCTAAATTGCGTTGTAGTGTTATTCATCATGTATTCAATTTTTAAGAAATGGCTATTCTAAATAACGTTCTCAAAACACCAGGTTTTTTTCTGTTTTTCGCGATTCTTGCGTTTTCTTTTTCTAAAGCTGATGCTCAAGCAGACATAGAGGCGAGCGGTGTTTTTTGGTCTGATTCAAATCTTTCACAAGCAAAGCTCCAAGGCAGCAACCAAGTTGCTGCAACAGAAAAGCCAACAATTCAACCAGCTCATTACAGAACGGTTTTACTCGATTTGCCTGCTTTGCATACTTTGCTTAGTTCTGCACCTCTTGAATCTATTGTGGCTGCAAAAAAGTCACCTGCTATCGTCACGCTCCCTCTTCCAGATGGATCTTCTGAATCTTTCTCATTTGTGAACAGCCCAGTGATGGCTCCTGGTTTGGCTGCTAAATATCCTGAGATACAGGTGTTTTTAGGACAAGGTATAGAGAACCCTACTCACACCGTGAGGTTTGACCTGACACCGCAAGGGTTTCATGCCATGATTTTAAACTCTGGCTCTACAGTGTATATCGATCCATTTACAATTGGTGATTTGTCGAAGTGTATCAGCTACACGAAATCCAGTTTTTATGAGAATACAAGTAAGGAGCACGGTGGATGTTTGGTTGAAAACGATGATTTGAGTTCTTTGCTGGATGATATTGCGCCTGCTCAAGCCAAGCAAGTTCGACTAAAGAAACCAACGAGCCCCAACGAAATTCTTCAGATGGGCATGCAGTTGGGAAATCAAAAGATGATGGGCGTTAGCAATGGTTCGACCTTGCGTACTTACCGTCTTGCGCTTGCATGTACTGGAGAATACGCGTCTTTCCATGGTGGAACCACTGGAGGTGTGTTGTCAGCGATGAATACATCTATGGCTCGTGTAAATGGTGTTTTTGAGAGAGATGTCTGTATCCGGATGATTATCGTTGACAACAACGAGAGCATCATTTTCTTAAACAGTGGTTCTGATCCTTATTCAAACGGAAATGGAGGGACAATGTTGGGTCAAAATCAAAGTACTTGTGACAGCAATATCGGTTCTAGCAACTATGATATAGGTCATGTCTTTTCTACTGGAGGAGGAGGAGTTGCCTATTTGCAGTCTCCTTGTGGGGGCAACAAAGCGGGAGGCGTTACAGGCCAAACCTCACCTGTCAACGATCCTTTTGACATTGACTATGTAGCTCATGAAATGGGACATCAGTGGGGTGGAAATCACACCCAAAACAACAGTTGCAATCGCTCAAGTGGAGCAGCATTTGAGCCTGGTTCTGCCTCGACAATTATGGGCTATGCTGGGATTTGCGCACCCAATCTTCAGTCAAACTCAGACGATCATTTTCACAATCACAGTATAAATGAGATGATTTCATTTACTGTCAACGGTGGCGGTAATTCTTGTGATGTTCCCTCATCAACAAACAACAACATACCTACTGTGAATGCCTTAAACAGTGGTTCAACCATTCCTGCAAATACGCCTTTTGAGCTTACTGCAGAAGGCTTTGATTCAGATGGAGATGCGATTACCTACAATTGGGAACAATACGATTTGGGGCCTCAAACTTCAAGTAGTGATGGGGATTTAACAAATCCATCTGGGAATCAACCGATATTTAGATCTTGGCCTTCAAGTACTTCTAATACCCGTGTTTTCCCCGCTTTGTTTGATTTGATCAATGGATTAACAACCATTGGTGAGCATTTGCCAACCTATTCAAGAGGTCTTCAATTTAAGTGTTCTGTCAGAGATAACGTTGCAGGTGGAGGAGCCTTTGTTGATGATCTAATGTCTCTTTCTGTCGATGGAAATTCTGGTCCTTTTGTTGTAAATTCTCCAAATGGAGGGTCAGTAGCAAATGGACTTGCGACTGTAAGTTGGGATGTTGCTGGAACGAATACTTCACCTGTAAGCTGTTCAACAGTTGAGATTTCTCTGTCTACCGACGGTGGTTACACGTACCCGATACAACTCGCTTCGGGAGTCGCCAACGATGGTTCTGCGGTTGTGATAATTCCTAACATCACTACGTCTTTTGCTAGATTTAAAATCAAAGCAGAAAACAATGTGTTCTTCGATATTTCTAACTCGAACGTGATTATTACCCAAGGTGCAGGAGGTGCCGATTGGGATGTGGCTGTTCAAGGTGTTTCTGGGCTTGGTGCTTCGGGTTGTGGAACGGCAGTGACTCCATTCATCAATATCGTTAACCTCGGGATAGAAGTAGTGACAAATTTTACAGTTGACTATGAAATTAATGGTGTAAGTGGGGAAGCTATCAACTGGCAAGGTGAATTGGCAAGTGGTTATTCTGTCGAGATTCCTTTGTGTCCTGATGCAGATGGTTGTATCGATTTGGGCACAGGAAACAATGTGATCAACACATCAGTATCGTTGGCTGTAGAAAATGGTGTAGATGAAGATTCTTCGAACAACTCATCCTCTACAGAATTTGAAACTACAGGAGGTGTTGAAATCACATTCACTTTGTCGACAGATTTATATCCTGCTGAAACTTCATGGACTGTGAGCGATGAAAATGGAGCAACAGTCATGTCCGGAGGATCCTACTCAAATGAGGAGACCACATATGTGTCAAGTGAATGTCTGACTTATGGTTGCTACACACTTACGGTCAATGATTCTTATGGAGATGGCATGTCCTACAACAATGTTGTTGGTGATTATGTTTTGACAAATTCCTATGGAGATGTGCTGGCGATGATAGTTGAAGGAGGAGATTTCGGTTCAGAAGCAATCCATCAGTTTTGCATAGAGTTTGACGGTGTTTCTGGATGCATAGAACTGGATGCTTGTAATTACGACTCCAATGCAACAGAACCTGCAGCCTGTATATATCCTGTTGAAGGTTTCGACTGTGATGGCGTTTCTCTTTGCCCTCTTGATCTAAATTCAAATGGAACCGTTGAAGTAAGTGACCTGTTAATTATCCTGGCAGACTTTGGATGCACTTCCGATTGCGTTGGTGATGTGAACGGTGATGGTTTTGTAACTGTTGCTGATGTGTTGTCTATTTTGTCAAGCTTCGGTGATCCTTGTCCTGTTTTGTAGTAATTCTTGTTATCTTTCTTGAATGAAGTATGAAGAGATGGAGGTGAAGTGTTTTCTGACACCCACCGATGCGTTAGACTTACCTGAAATAGATCAATTTCTTTTAAAGAAAGCTCATGAAGCTGCCTCAAAGGCATATGCTCCGTATTCAGGTTTTCAAGTTGGGTCTGCTGTAAGAATGAAGTCAGGCCAAATTGTTGTTGGGAGTAACCAAGAAAACATGGCATATCCGTCAGGTCTCTGTGGAGAAAGAGTCGCAGTATTTGCTGCAGGAGCTCAATTTCCAGGTGAGAAGATTGAAGCAGTAGCTATTGTTTCACCATCACCTGTCGCTGTGCCGAGTGCGTTTTTGCCATGTGGTGGATGTCGACAGGTTTTGTTGGAAGCGGAATCTAGGCAAGAAGGTTCTATTCGACTTTTGCTTCAAGCAAGAGATGAGGTGGTTCTTGTTTCCAACAGTGCCATTAATTTAGTTCCCTTTGCTTTTACTGTTGAAGATGGTGGTCTGTCATCTGTTCATAGTTAGATTCACACGATGGAAATTATAATGAGCCTTGTTGGCATGGTGGTCCTCATCGGACTTGCTGTTTTACTTTCAAAAAGCAGAAAAGATATTCGCTTAAGAACTGTGGGTGGAGCATTTGCTTTGCAGTTTGCTTTCGGAGCTTTTGTTCTCTATATCCCCTTCGGAAAAAAGATTCTAATTTCTGTTTCAAACGCAGTGTCTAATGTGATTGCTTATGGCAATGACGGTATCAATTTTCTGTTTGGAGACCTTACAGCTACCTTCAATTTCGGATTCATCTTTGCATTGCGAGTTCTGCCAGTAATCATCTTTTTCTCGGCGCTCATTAGCGTGTTGTATTATGTTGGTATCATGAAATGGGTGATCAACATTTTAGGAGGTGCACTTAGCAAACTTTTAGGTACTTCAAGAACAGAGTCTCTTTCCGCAACTGCAAATATTTTTGTAGGTCAAACAGAAGCCCCACTCGTTATTCGTCCCTTCATTAAAACAATGACAAAGTCAGAGCTTTTTGCTGTCATGTGTGGTGGTTTGGCTTCTGTGGCGGGAAGTGTCTTAGCAGGTTACGCTTCTATGGGAGTTCCTTTAGAGTATTTGATCGCAGCGTCATTTATGGCTGCTCCTGGCGGATTACTCTTTGCAAAGTTGATTGTGCCAGAGACGGAGAAGTCGACATCTCATTTTACCCAAGAGAATGAAGTGGACGATGATTCCCCCGTCAATGTAATCGATGCGGCCGCTTCTGGTGCAGGATCTGGTCTTAAACTCGCCTTGAATGTGGGTGCGATGCTCCTCGCATTTGTCGGGCTTATTGCTCTTGTAAATGGCATCTTTGGTGGTATTGGAGGTTGGTTTGGAATGCCTGAGCTAACACTGGAATTAATCCTGGGATATGTATTTAGTCCTCTCGCCTTCTTAATTGGTGTGCCTTGGCATGAAGCAACTACAGTCGGGTCTTTTATAGGACAAAAACTTGTTGTCAACGAATTCGTAGCTTACCTAGATTTCATGCCCTACCTGGCTGAAGACACAGTGTTAGTCCTGTCTGAAAAATCCAAGGGGATTGTAGCATTTGCACTTTGTGGATTTGCAAACCTGAGTTCTATTGCTATTTTACTTGGAGGTTTAGGAGGTATAGCACCAACGCGACGTGCTGAGATCGCCAAATTTGGTCTGCTAGCTGTTGCAGCTGGAACTCTTTCTAATTTAATGTCAGCAACGATTGCTGGTTTATTTTTATCAATTTAATCTTTGAAATAAAAGATGGTTAAAGTTAAAATGTTTGAGGCGCCGGAGCAAAAAAGTCGACCCGTTGCGGAGGCTCCAATTACGGATGCGAAAGCTTTCAATGATATCGTAGATTCTCGAAGAAGTGTCAGATTTTATTCTTCTGACGATATTCCTAACAATGTGATTGAGAGTTGTTTAGACGCTGCTTTGAAAGCTCCCAATTCTTCCAATCTTCAGACTTGGGAAATTCACCATGTCATTGACTCTGAGAAAAAGAAAGAACTTGTCAGGTTGTGTTTAGGCCAGCCTGCAGCCTCAACTGCAAAAGAGATTTTTGTGTTCGTAGCAAGACCTGATATGTGGAAGCGGAACAACCAGTGGATGATCGATGAGTTCGATCGCAGAGGTGATATGCCTGAAAAGGCTTATCAGTATTTCAGAAAAATCACCCCCATGATTTATTCGACTGGATTTTTAGGAGTTTTAGCTCCGATTAAGTGGTTGTTTTATAACATCCGTGGAATACGTAAGCCCACTCCAAGAGAGCCAATGGGTCGATGGGGGATGAGTGTTTGGGCTCACAAAAGCACTGCTCTTGCCTGCGCTCACTTTATGTTAGCGATGAGAGCACATGGGTTTGATTCTTGCCCCATGGAAGGTTTAGATTCAAAAAGAGTGAAGCAATTGTTGGGTCTTCCAAGGCAAGCGGGAATCACGATGGCCATTTCTGCTGGCAAAAGGGCAGAGGGTGGTATTTTCGGTGACAGATTCAGGTTTGACAAAAAACATATTGTCATCAAGCACTAGCCCTTTAAACTTGATATAAAGTTAAGTCCCATTTCTAGTCCCAATCTGTAGTCAGCGTCGATGTCTTGGACATGTAAATAATAGCCTTCGGATCTTAATTCAGTTGGTGGCGCTATTTGAGTCCAGTTTACACCTTCGGGCTTGGGGCCATTTAAAAATTCGACGCAATTGTTGTACCGTTGGTGTCCAAGCGAAAATAAATCTGAGATGTTGTTGTTGTTGTAATTCCAATATTCAGCCATGAGAGAAATGTAACTTTTCTCAATCTTTAAACCTGCAGGCCGTGTTCTGATTACCAAGATGTTTTTTGCTCCATCTTCAATGGCTTTTTTAATTGGAACGCTGTCAGAATACCCTCCGTCGAACATCCATGTGCCATCTACATCAGTTCTGCCCTTTGTAATGATTGGCAGAGTGGCTGAGGCCATCATATAATTCAGCCATTTTCCTTTTTCAGGTTCCAAGTAAATGGGTTTCCCTGTCTTGTGATGCGTAGCTACGATGATTACTTTTTTGCCTTTGCGGTTTTTTTCAGCATCGTCTTCGTTAAAAGGAAACGAATTCTTTACGTAGCTTTTTAGAAAATCTAAATTCATCAATCCATCGTTGGAAAACGTGTTTTTGTAGCTTAAGAATTTTGGGTTTTCGACCAATGCTCTCGATACTTGAATGAAGTTTTTTCTTTGTTTGGCGAGATAGTATGACATAGCCATTGAGCCACTTGACACACCATAGTAGTATTCAAATTCAGGAAAGTCTGCATCTAAAAAGACATCTAGTATTCCAGCTGTAAAAGCGCATCTAAGGCTTCCTCCCTCTAAAACCAAAGCGTCATACTTCATTTCTGGCCCTTTGTCTTGTTTTGTTTGCATGTGGGTGGGATGCTTTTGAATGTCCTGTTTTTGTTTTGAAACCTCAGGCCATGTAGGTGCATCAATTCTTTTTAAGGTCACACAGTTTGCAACCGACTCGTTCTGTTGTTGTTGGCAATTTACGCCAGATAAGCTATTTATTTAGATTCGAATAAATATAATTTTTTAGATCAACCCGTTGAACAGTTTTGTGTCCGGCAAGCCACAAGAATTTCCCGTTCGGAGAAAAGCGACCTGTGTAATAGGCGTCGTCAGAGATGTGTCTCCAGTTCACCCCCGAATCCATAGAATAGTCGATCCCCTCGGATCCAATTGCGATACATTCTTGTATTTTTATGGGGTGCCAAACAATGCAAGATCTGTATCCAGGTCCCTCACCCTCAGATCTCAAGGTCCAAGTTTTACCGCCATCAGAAGTGTATGCCAGGTTGCCCGAATTTAAAGACTTGTCTTCCCAATCTCCTCCCATAATTAGACCTTCTTGTTCGTTTTTAAAATCCACACAAAAGGCACCGGTCATTTCCCTGCCTTGTATAAGTGGAGTGTCGTATGCGACCCAATTTGCCCCTTTGTCCGAAGAGTGAAAAATTCTAGATGCAATTCCACCTGTTGCTATCCATGCGCTTTCAGCAAAGCATGAGATGTTTCCGTTGCTTGCGGCAAATGCAGCTTCACCTTTAATAGGATTAGGTAAGTTGGTGCAGGGTACTCTTTCCCAATGATTTCCTGAATCTGATGTAATGTAAATGGAAAGGCACAAATCACCTTGTTTGTCGGGTGTAGCGTCGCCCATTACAACGCCATTTTCTGCATCGAAAAATTGCATTGAATCGAAAAAAGAACCTTCATCTGTCACTTCTAAAGTTGTTGTTGTTGAAGACAGGGAAGTCAGTGGGGCTTTTATCACCAATCCAGGAGATTCTATGCTAGCTGCAATCAAATGTTTGTTCACAACTGAACAAGCTCTGTAGGATCTGGTTCCCCATCGTGTCGTGTCCCAGCTCACCCCTCCATCTTCAGTGTACCCGACCAAGCCGCCAGAGCCTGAAAACACAGCCTTGCTTGAGTCGATAACGTGAAGTGCTCTGATGCTGGAATTGAAAGATGTTTGTCCTAAAAGTGAATTTAGGACCATGGTTAACAATGCAAAGCTGATCATTCTCATGGATAAAATGTGTTTGGGATATGAGGTTTGAATTATTTGCACGTAAGATATTACTGTAATTCGAAATGAGAAAGTATATTTGAGACAAAAATGAACACATGCGTTTTGTCCTACTTTTATTGCTCGCCGGCACTTTGGTTTCATGCGGTGAAACTTCATCTTCCGTTTTGAATACGACTGAGATTATCTATCCGCTGAGTCGAGTCACGGATCAGGTAGATACTCTTTGGGGTACAGAAGTTCCTGATCCATATCGTTGGTTGGAGGATGATAGAGATCCTGAGGTTGAGCAGTGGGTCATGGATCAAAACAAGACCACGCGAAACTACCTCGATTCTCTGCCATTGAGAAATGAGATTAGAGCTCGGTATGAAACGTTATTTAACTATGAGAAGGTGGGCATACCACGCAAAGTGGGCAATCAGTTTTTCATCACCAGAAATGATGGGTTGCAAAATCAAAGCGTTACATATGTTTTTGATTCGGTTGGATCTGAAGAGCGTGTTTTCTTAGACCCGAATAAGTTAAGTGAGGACGGTACTGTTACAGCTTCTCTTGGCGGAGCATCGGATGACGGTAAATATATTTCAGTCATTCAGAGTTCAGCTGGGTCTGATTGGCAAGAAATTCGTGTCATGGATGTGGAGTCGGGGATGGAGCTCAATGACATTCTTAAGTGGGTAAAATTTAGCGGTACAAGCTGGGTTGATGGTGGCTTTTATTACAGCAGATACCCTGAGCCGGAAGGGAGTGCGTTTAGTTCTGAAAACACTTTTCACAGCGTTTACTTTCATAAATTAGGGACACTCCAGGCTGAAGATGTCTTAGTGTTTCTGGACGAAGATGAACCCAACAGATACCATTTTGCGTGGGCCACGGAAGACAACAAATACCTGGTCTTAAATGTGTCAACTGGTACCGATGGGAACAGTCTTTTGATTAAAGATCTCACGACAGACGATGCTGATTGGCGTGTTTTAGTCGATGGTTTTTCGGATCACAGCAATGTTGTGGGATCGGTCAATGGAAAAATATTGCTTTTGACAGACATCGATTCTCCCAAGTACCGCCTGGTTGCTGTTGACCCATATCAAGACTTGGCGAATACAGATTTGTGGACCGACGTTATTCCGCAATCCAATCACCTGCTTGAATCTGTTCAGGTCTCAGCTGGTCGTCTTTTTGCGACATTTTTGCGCAAGGCATGTCATGCTGTAGTCTCTTATGATTTTACGGGTGGAGATTCTAAGGAAATCCTGTTGCCAAGTCAAGTTGGTTCTGTTGGTGGCTTCAGTGGAAAAATAAATTCCACAGAGATTTTTTACGCATTCACATCTTTTACGCATCCAACAAGTATTTATCAATACGACCCTGTTGTGAATGAGAGTGTTCTTTTTAGTGCCCCTGATGTGAACTTCAATCCGAGTGAATATGAAACAAAACAAGTTGAGTATTCTTCTAAAGATGGTACTTCAATCCCGATGTTTCTGGTCCACAAGAAAGGGTTGGTCTTGAATGGTTCTAACCCTACTTTGTTGTATGCTTACGGAGGATTTAACATCAGTCTTACACCTAGTTTCAGTGCCTCTAATGTTGTTTTTCTTGAGAGAGGAGGTGTATATGCTATGCCTAATTTAAGAGGCGGAGGTGAGTTTGGTGAAGATTGGCACAAATCAGGAATGCTGTTGGATAAACAAAATGTATTCGACGACTTTGTCGCTGCTGCTGAATATTTAATCGATAAAAAATACACCTGTTCTGATAAACTAGCCATTGAAGGCCGGTCGAACGGAGGTTTGCTTGTAGGTGCTGTTATGTGCCAAAATCCTAATCTCGCAGCCGTAGCTTTCCCTGGAGTCGGAGTGATGGATATGCTTAGATACCACAAATTCACCATTGGCTGGGGATGGATTCCTGAATATGGTTGTGTAGATAGTACAGAGGTTGATTTTAAAAATCTTTATTCGTTTTCACCTGTCCACAACTTGGTTGATGGCGTAAACTATCCAAGTACGATGGTGACAACTTCTGATCACGATGATCGAGTTGTTCCAGCACATTCCTTTAAATTTGCTGCAAGACTTCAAGCTGCTCATCAAGGTGCTGAACCAGTCCTCATTCGCATTGAATTAAATGCGGGTCATGGTGCTGGAAAACCCACTTCTAAAATCATCGATGAACAGGCAGATAAATGGTCCTTCCTTTTTCACGAAATGAAGAACCGATAGAACCCGCTGAATGAAATACTCCATGTTTAAAACGCTTTTTTCACAGACACTCTCTTTTGTATGTCTCAGTCTTTTTTGTTTCAGCCTTTCCGCCCAAACATCGATGTCGCTCTTCGGAGAAGTTGTCGAACAATCTTCCAACTCGATTCTACCGGGAGTCACCGTACAGATCGTTTGTAATGGGGAATCGATCAAGGCTGTCGCTGCAGATATAAACGGTCATTTCGAAATTGAGGTTGAAGGATACGAAATGTGTCGCTTAGAATTTTCTTTTGTGGGATATTCTTCGGCGTCCTTTTTAATCTCAGAAATCAAGTCACCCCTTCAAGTGCGTTTAAGCGATGCAACCCAATCTTTAGGTTTGGCTGTTGTATCCGCAAGTATTTCAGAACGTGCTGTTGAAGAGGAAGTGGTTCCCATTGAAGTCTTAAAGCCGTACTTGGCTGAAAACACGAATTCTGTTGGTTTAAAGGGCTTGGTTGCAAAAACTTCGGGTGTTTCAATCATGGATAGCCAGGTAAGCATCCGAGGAGGAAGCGGATATAGCTATGGCGTTGGTTCTCGGGTTTCATTGCTTTTGGATGGGCTTCCTTTGCTTTCTGGAGATATAGGTGAAATTTGGTGGTCTTATCTCCCAATGGAACACCTTGGTCAGGTTGAGGTGATTAAGTGTGCAGCGTCCTCTTTGTATGGAACCGGTGCATCCAATGGTGTGATTCACTTCAGGTCAGTTTGGCCCAGTTCTAAAAAGGAAACCATCGTCAAGGCATTCAATGGGATTTACAGTGACCCAAAAAATGATGATTGGAGGTGGTGGGATGATAGTTTCTCACCTGTTTTAAATGGTGCCTCTATTTCCCACAGACAAGCTTGGGATAAGCTGGATTTGGTGATCGGTGGAAATGTCATGTCTGACAAGACGTACCTCTCGACAGGGCATGAACAACGCGCTAGGTTAAGTGCAAAACTTAGATTCCGTCCATCAAATGGTTTGTTGTATGGCATTAGTGCAATTGCTCAGTACCAGCAAATGGGACGTTTCATCTTGTGGGATGATTATGAAACTTCAGCTTACTTGCCCATGGATGGAACTTCAAGCGAGGACAAGTGGTTTAACATGAACATCGATCCATGGTTGAGTTTTTCGGGAAAAAAGGGTGGGTCGCACAAAATAAAAACACGCTTTTACCGCACCTCTAGGTTTAACCCCAGTGGAAGCATTTCGATGGCCAGCAATTTGTACATGGGTGAGTATAAATATGGCCGTGAGTTTAGTGAGCATATTTCGGCATTGGTTGGGACTTACATGAGCGTTCAGAGCTCTTTCAGTTCTCTCTATCCTGATGTGTCATTGCTGACGTTTAATCCAGCTATTTTTGGCCAAATTGAAGGGCACCATGGACGCCTCAGAACAGTACTAGGCGCTAGGTTTGAGAACAATTTAAACCCAGGGTTTTATGATGAGTCTTCAGGACCTGTTCTAAGGGCTGGCATCAATTACGAGATTAGAAAGGGAACGAACTTCAGAGCTTCTGCAGGCCAATCATACAGATTTGCTTCTATTGCGGAAAAGTACTTTTCAACAACACTTACAGACGGGATTGATGTTGTCGGAAACATTGATCTTCAGAGTGAGTCGGGCTTGAATTTAGAGGCAGGCATTAAACATCAGGTATCCATAGGAGATAAAGTCATCTATCTTGATGCATCGGTGTTTATGTTGGAATATGAGAATATGATAGAGTATACACTTCTTCCTCAAATAGATTCAAACGGTGGAATTATCATCGATGACGGAGTGCTACAGTTTTTCTACAAAGCTTTAAATATAGGAAAAAGTAGAATTTCAGGTTTTGAATGGTCCGCGAATGGTGAAATGGATATTGCGGGTATTCCTGTCAGGATTTTTGGAGGAGCTACTTTGCAATATGCTGGAGATTTGAGTAGAGATACTTCCCAAATTAACATGGGTGCTTACATCGAAAACTTTCTCGGAAGCTTTGGAGATACAAGGGATTCATTGGTAACTGCTGGATCACTTCTCAAGTATCGAAACAGTGGCAACTTCAAGTTGGACATTGAAGCTGATTTTGGGCCCCTAACCCTGGGAGGTTCGATTATCAAGGAAGATTATATTGACGACATCGACTGGTACTTTAACGATTTGGTGTCGGGTCTTGCTAACTTCAGAGAGCAGTTTGCGGACGGTTTTGCTTCTATAGATGCGCGGTTGGTATATAATGCTGCTGACAATCTCAAGTTGTCATTTATCGTCTCTAACTTGAGAAATGATGTTATGAGTAGCAGACCGGGTATCCTAAGTGCTCCCCGAAGTATGGTTGTTCGTTTTAATTGTAAGTTTTAAGCTTTAAGCTTAAAAGTCTAGGCTTTAGAATCAATCAGCCCCCTCAGACGCGAACATTCTTTTTGAGTCCAAGATCTCACGTCTACAATTAGTTTTTCAGCATCCTTGTTTTTAAACGTGGGGCCAAAGCTAACGTACGTATCAATATATCTTCCGCCTAAATGTTTAAATGTATGCGGGATAAACCATTCGTCATCCACCCATGCAATGTTCGGATCTCTGTACTCTATTGCAACAGGTGCTATTTGGAATCCATTTTCTGCGCAAGAATAAAAGATGCCCTTTTTATAGGGCAACAATTCAGGATTTTTGTTGGTGGTGCCTTCAGGGAAAATAACCACGCCGTACCCACTGTCAAATCTGTCCTTAACAGCTATTCTTGTCGCTTTTCGGCTCTCTTTCTCATCTCTTTTCACCCAAATAGTTCCCAACAAAGTCGCCCCCCAACCTATGATAGGCCATGCTTTGGTTTCGTGTCTTGCAACAAACACGACAGGGAAAGAAGTAGGTAATACCACAGCATCTAAGTAGGATCTGTGATTGCCCATTAATACTGATGGATCTTTAGGGGATTCCCCAAACCAGTGTATCCTAATTCCTAAGATTACATGAGATCCCTGGAGAAATAGTTTGAATAATTTGTGGGTTCCTTCTCGTCTGACGCTTTCTGTTCGGCCCATGAAAAACGCTACTAGCAGTAACACAATGATAGCGAGCGAGATGATTGTTGCCCATGCAGAAAAGGCAATTGTTCTGTAGATGATTCTAATTACTTGCAAGATTGTGTTCTTAAAAAATTAATTTTCATCGAAGTTAAGTCAAGTTTAACTTGTGCATAATGTGTTTGAATTTTCTCGGCAATGAAGTAGAGAGATCGAGTGACTCAAATGTGATTGGATGAGTAAATTGTAGCCTTGTGCAAGCCAAAAACATTCCTTGACCACGATATTTTCGCGTTCCACAATACATATTGTCACCTACAATAGGGTGTCCTATCATCGCTAAATGCTTTCTTATTTGATGTTTTCTTCCTGTTTTAGGGTCAATTTTAACGAGTGAAGCGGTCCCAAATATGGGCCATTTGGAGCTTCCAATCACTTCCATTTGAGAGCACGCAGATTTGCCATTGATGGGAAGATTAATTTCACAAAAAGAGAGCAAGGGAGTTCCTTCAATTAGAGCCGTATAGCTTTTTTTTATACTTCTGTTTTCAAAGGCGTTTCCAAGTCCAGATGCCATGCTTAAAGTCTTTGCGATTAAGACCAATCCATGTGTTGATTTATCCAGTCTGTGTGTGGTTCGAGGAATGCTTATTGCGTCTATTAAATTGCTGATTTTAAGAGTTTTACTACAAATTTTCTCCAATGTTATTTTACTTGTTCCATTTGTTTCAACACCTCCGTTTTTCACAACACAAGCTCCGTACTCATCTTCCCATATCACACTTGTTTTAAGCAAGTTTCTGTGAGGTGTTGATGTGGTTTCATTGTTGTCGTTTTTAAGTGTCAAACGATCCCCAATTTTCACCCAAGTTGATGTTGTTCCCCTTTCATTATTGATGAAAATACGTCCGTTTTTTAATGCCTTTTTCACCGACTTTCTTGAAGGCAATTCACGAAATTGTGAGATAGCAGCTTCCTGAAGCCTTTTAGACTTTGAGTTTATAGGTTTGTGAAACCAATGTGTGATCACAACGTCAGTCATAGAGCAAATTTATTAACTTTGCCGCAAATAATTATTTTTAAGTTTTAATGAAGCTCTTTGTTGCTAAACTCAATCGTGAAACTACCGAAGTTGATTTGAAGGAAACCTTCAGCAAGTTTGGAGGTGTAGTGTCTGTGAAAGTTGTATCAGATCGTGATACAGGTCAGTCAAAATGTTTTGGTTTTATAGAAATGGATTCTACAGAGGGAGGTCAAGCTGCTATTGCAGCCCTGAATGACCAAGACTTTATGGGGTTTCGTATGGTTGTAAAAGCCGCCGAAGACAAACCCCGACCACCCAGGCCATCGTTCGATGGTGGAGGAGGGAGTAGACACAGTTCAGGTCGTTCAGACAGTGACGGAGCCCAAGGTTCTGACTCAGGAAGAGCTGGGGCAAAAAGCAATGGAAGTGTACCTTCTAAAGGCGGGTCAGACTCCAGATCCAATGACAAGTCGGGTGCCAACAAGTCATCTTCAGCCAGTGGTGTAAAGAAAAGAAAATCGCCTAAGAAGGGGATGGGTGGTCCAGATAAATATGCAGATGGAGGCAAGGGAAGTCAGCACGAAAAAAGACCCAAATCAAATCGAAATCAATGGCTTGATGACCTAGATGATTTTTAGGAACTCAAAACAACATTCTCTCTATGGGCTTTCGATTTTTATCGTTGGCCCTTTTTTTATTCAACTTTAGCCAAACATAACATGAAAACATTACGACGATCAACCTACTGTTTTTGTTACATTAATGGTTGTCAATCATCAACGTTTTTTCATGCCTAATGAACCGCCAGAAAGTTAATCGGGACTAACGACAGTTTCATCGAAGAAAAAGCTATTTTAGTAGTTGTTTTAGGATTTTTTGACGTAGATTTCAGAGTTCCATATTTTATAATCATGACTCGTACTATCTTTTTCCTACTCTTAACTGCCATAACCACTCAGTTTTTTGGCCAAGACATTTCCGGTTGTACTATTTCAGTTGCCTGTAACTACAATTCAGAAGCCACGATCGAAGATGGATCCTGTGAATTCTTTTCTTGTTTGGTTTATGGTTGCAATGATGAAGATGCCTGCAACTTTGATTCTGATGTTACTGTAAATGACGGTTCTTGTGAATACCTTTCCTGTCTTGTGACTGGTTGTATGAACCTTTTAGCTTGTAACTATGACACTGAAGCACAGTTGGAAGATGGGTCATGTGAATTTACATCTTGCGCAGCATGTACAGATCCGCTGGCTGACAACTATGATTCTGAGGCAACGATCGACGATGGCTCATGTTTGCTTTCCGGATGTACCAATTCCAATGCATGTAACTATGATTCAACAGCCAATGTGGATGATGGTTCTTGTGATTACTTCTCATGTCAGGTCCAAGGTTGTGATGATGTAATCGCTTGTAACTACGATTCGAATGTTACGGTTAATGATGGAAGTTGTTCATATGCAGTTGTTGGATATGATTGTGAGGGTGTTTGTTTAGTTGATACAGATGGAGATTCTGTATGTGATGACTTTGAAATTTTAGGTTGTGATGATGTCACAGCTTTAAACTATTCTTCTTTTGCAACTGAAAATGATGGATCTTGTACTTACCCTATTCCAGGTTGTACGATACCAGGTGCTTGTAACTATGACTTTGAAGCCGAGATAGAGGATGGTTCATGTGAATTCACGAGTTGTGCTGGTTGTGTTAGCCCTTCAGCATGTAACTATGACGCAGATGCGATTTACGATGATGGATCATGTGATTTTGGTGAGATGGGTTATGACTGTGCTGGACTTTGTATAGTTGATACTGATGGAGACGGAGTGTGTGACATGTTTGAGGTTGTTGGATGTATGAACTCCTCAAAATGCAATTACGATGAGTTGGCTACAGATGCCGGTTCTTGTGTTGATGCTTTGCCTAACAAGGATTGTGAAGGAAATAGTCTACGTCCAATATTCGTGAATGCTCCTTCGGATGTTACTCTCGAGGCTTGTGATGTGCCTTCTGTTGATGATGTGGAAATTGAATCGATCGTCTCTCCTTTTGCAGCGGCCTATGAGCTATGGTATAGCGGAAATGACTGTTATGATAACAATTCTAGCACAACGGTTACTGCAACTCCTGAACTTCGCATTGATGGTTCTTGTGACAACGAGTATACTTTGTTTAGATCTTGGCAAGTGGTTGATTGTGCGGGATACTCTGCAACTCATTTTCAGGTTGTCACAGTTGTTGACCAGACTGCGCCGAGTCTTGAGCTGCCAGAGAACATGGATCTAGCCTGTGAAGAATTAGCTGATGCAGTGTTTGGAGAAGCTACCTCAATTAGCTCATGTGGTGCGTCAACAATTTCAGTGGTTCAAAATACAACAGCCTTTGTTTGTGCAAACACCTATGAAATTCACAGGACATTTACTGCAACTGACGATTGTGGCAACACGACCTCTGGGGTGCAAATAATCAACGTCTTTGATGAGACTGCTCCACTTCTAGCAGTTCCGGCTGACTATACTGTCGAGTGTTCTGACTTCATGCCTATGGCAGATGCTACTGCGACTGACAATTGTGGTACATACTCGATTTCAGTTGTAGAAACGACTGTGGTGGGTGAGAATGAGAGCAATTATGCTATTGTAAGAACATTTACGGCTTATGACAATTGTGGGAATTCATCGACTGGTGTTCAAACAATTTCGGTTGTTGATACGACTGCTCCAAGCCTTTCAATACCTTCAGATTATACTTCGGAGTGTTCAACAGATCTTATTTTAAATGATGCCTCTGCCATTGATAATTGCGGAAATGTTTCGATCTCTGTTGCATCAGAAACAATTGTAGGATCATCTTCTGGAAATTACCTTTTAGTTCGAACATTTACTGCAACAGATGATTCCGGTAACTCGGCCTCTCTTTCACAGACGATCACAGTTGAAGATACTACTGCACCTGAGTTGACTGTTCCTGCTGATTTTGTGGCAGAGTGTTCAGATGATTTTGACCTAGAAGTGGCGTCTGCTGTAGATGCCTGTGGAACTGTTGTTGTTACTTCTTCGGATGAAACCATTTCAGGATCATCTTCTGGAAACTACCTTTTAGTTCGAACATTTACTGCAACAGATGATGCTGGAAATTTCACTTCGGGTTCTCAAACAATCACAGTTGTTGATAACACAGCTCCAGTAGTTACACCACCAGCTGATTATACTGTTGAATGCTCTGATGTTATCAGTTTAGATGACGCTACTGCAATTGACAACTGTGGAGATGTGGAAATCACAGTCTACGAAGTAACTTTTACAGGATCTTCTCTAGGTAATTACACGATTGTGAGAACCTTTAATGCAACTGATGATGCAGGGAATGCATCTTCTGCGATTCAAACTATATCTGTGCAGGACACAACTTCTCCTGTATTGCAAGATGTTCCGGCTGATGTCACTTCTGAATGCACTCAAATCCCAGCACCTGCTGACGTTACTTCTTCTGATCTTTGTGGTTCTTCTTCCGTATCTTTAAGTGAAGATTCTGTTGAAGGTCCTTGTGAAGGAGAGTTCACTCTAACACGAACTTGGACTGCCACTGATGATGCTGGAAACACTTCAGTTTCATCACAAGTGATCGTTGTAACTGATACTACAGCACCAGAATTTGCTCCGATGTCTGATATGGCACTTTCTTGTTCTGAGTCAATCATTCTTCCAACACCTGTTCTCATTGGAGGTTGTTCAGAAGAATCATTTTCTGTCCTTGAAGAAACAATCGAAGGTGATTGTGCTCAGTCATACTCTATCGTTAGAACATTCACTGCTTTAGACGCTTGCGGTAATACTTCAACACTTATTCATACTGTTGTTGTCTCAGATGAAGCTGCACCAGAAGTTGTATCTGGGCCTTGTTTTGGATTGGATTGCCCAATTTACGTAAGTGTTTTGAATGGTGAAGAGTTGCCTGACGCTAGTTTAGTGATTGTGGACGACTGTGACGATTCTCCTGTTTGGATGTCAGAAGATCTTGAATCATCTGAGTCTGATCTCCTAGCTCTTAACATTGATGCTGATCAAACGGTTGTCGCCCGAACATATACTTTGTCTGACGCTTGCGGAAATGAAGAAGCATTCATTCAATTTATCGTTGTTGAATTGCCTTTGCTTGGTTGTACCGATTCAGCAGCTTGTAATTATAATGTTGATGCGAACACAGATGATGAATCTTGTGATTTCTGTTCTTGTGGGCTCAATGCTTGTGGATGTACTGACATGGTTGCTTGTAACTATGATATTGATGCTGAATATGACGATGGTTCATGTGAATTTGCTATGATGTGGCACAATTGTGATGGCACTTGTGCAGACTCGAATGGCAACGATGTTTGTGATATTGAAGAGCTCGGTTGTTTAGATGTTGAAGCATGCAACTTTGTTCCTACAGCTTATGTTGACGATGGTACTTGTGATTATTGTAACTGTTCAGAACCTATTTTCACTTCGTCTTTACCTGGATATGGTGTCGAAGTTGAACTTGTGACGACTCACACAGAAGGTCTGCTTGCAGGTCAGACTACATACAGAGTATATGTAACAACATTAAACTCAATGGATGCTGTCAATATTGTTGGCGGAAATGATGACCAGCCATTGTCACTTACAACAACAACTTCTTTCTACCAAAACACGTTTGGCTCTGAATTCGCTTTTTCTCTTTCTCCAACTATGTTTGTTGCAGATCCTTCATCTAATTACGATTCTTGGGTAACTATTGGTGCTGAGAACTCAGATGATATAGATAATGCAACTATTGATATTCTTGATGGAGATTGGGCTACTGACTTTGAGTTAGGAAATAGTTTTGTGTTTGATGCAGGAATGGGTGCAACAACTATAGGTTGGTATATTAATGATCTAGGTGATAATATTAACGTTGCGGGTGACAATAACAAAGTTCTTCTTTCTCAGCTTACAACGGATGGTTCAATTGGTGGTTCATTCCGCGTTCAGCTTTTTTCTAATGGTGATTCTAACGATGAAATTAGTGTTGATCTGACTTTTTCTCAAGCTCCACTTAATTCATATGAGTGTCCAATTATTGTTGATGGACCTTCAGAGCTTACACTTGAGTGTTCAGAGGATTTGTCAATTTCAACTCCCGAAGATTTCGAGGTGAACACTCTTGATGTTTTTGGATGTGATCCGGATGATATTACGGTTTCACTTATTTCTGAGCTAACCACTCTCGGAACTTGTGCAGGTCAGTATACCATAACACGTGTTTTAGGTATTACCAATTGTACTGGTTCAACTACAAACTTTGATCAAACGATTAACGTTGTAGACACGACTTCACCAGTTCTTACGGTCCCAGCTGATTACACAGCTGAGTGCAGTGCTGATCACCCGATGGATGACGCTTCTGCGACAGACAACTGTGGCGAGGTTGCGATTGACTTGGTTGAGACTACGATTTCTGGTTCTTGT